>Ga0209136_1000075_pt1 | contig 71949 bp, 46 predicted proteins | sample SaaInl0LU_22_DNA_FD_184640 | JGI IMG/M metagenome (GOLD analysis project Ga0209136, IMG submission 184640) | Marine microbial communities from expanding oxygen minimum zones in the Saanich Inlet - ESP_90LU_22_DNA (SPAdes) (version 2) | ecosystem: Environmental > Aquatic > Marine > Intertidal... | reverse complement strand
GTCTTTTATGACTTCTTTTTTTCTGTTTTTGTGCTTGTGTTGTAAATGTAAAAGCAAATACAAATGCTAAAATTGTTGCTAAATTTTTCATGTTTTTTAAATTTTAATTAATGTTTTATGTTGTTAGGACCTAGTAACTTTAAAAAGGTTTAATTATAGATACCTATTTATTAATATTTATACTTCTTAGGCCTTTAAAAAAAACAAATAGATTAAATTTGTAATTCTATTTATAAATAATTAAATTATTTACATGAAAAATATCATCTATATTATCTTGATTTTTCCATTATTTGTATTTGCTCAAGTACAAGATAAAGACTCTGTAAAAGTAGACTTAAGTAGCCCACATGCAATTATTTATACGCATTTATATTTCCTACAATCAGATTCTTTTCAACCCAAAAAAGCGGCAAAAACTATTTATGGGTTATCTGAAAGTAAAGCAGAAAAAAAGGCCATAAAAATAAAACAAGTTTTAGATGGCAAGGGGTTGTATGTAGATTTAGATAGAGTGCCTATAAATCCTAACTACAAAGATAGTATTGGCTATTCTTCTTATTATAAATATGTTTTATTTCCTCAAAGAATGCCACAAATTTATGTAGAAAAAGTTGGCGATAAATGGTATTATTCATCAGAAACCATTGCAAAAATAGACGATATTTACAAAGAGGTTTTTCCTTGGTATGTACAACAAATACAAGAAATCATTCCAGTTTCTGGGCATAAAAAGTTTTTTGGAATAGAGATATGGCAGTTTATTGCCTTAGTTTTACTTTTCGTTTTGGCTTATATTTTGTTTTTAGTAGCAAAAAGAATTGCTTTTTTTGTATTGCAAAAAATAAAATTGGTTATTCAGAAAAACACTTCTTTTGAGGTAAATACAGTTTTAAAAAAATTAGCACATCCAATTAGTTTGTTAATTATAACTGCTTTTGTAGATAAAATATTTCCGTCCTTACAATTCAGTTTAGAAATTAATACCTGGGTATTCTTAGCCCTTAATATAGCTGCAACTGTTTTTTGGATCTATGTTTTCTTAAAGCTTGTAAAAGTAATTATGAAAATTTACAGCGAATACACAGAAACTACACACAATAAGTTAGATGATCAATTAGCCCCTATCGTAAATAACTTTTTTACAGGTTTAGTTATTTTAATTGGTGTTTTTAGGTTGCTAACACTTTTTGGTGTAAATACAACCACAATGTTAGCAGGAGCAACTATAGGAGGGTTGGCATTCGCTTTAGCATCTCAAGACACTGTAAAAAATCTAATAGGTACCATTATGATTTTTTTAGACAAACCCTTTCATATAGAAGATTGGATTGAAGCTGGTGAAGTTGTAGGTACCGTAGAAAAAGTTGGTTTTAGATCTACAAGAGTGCGCGCTGCAGATACTTCTGTGTACCAAATACCCAATAGTAAATTGTCTGAAATTGTTATTAATAACAAAGGTTTACGATTGTTTAGACGTTATAATACAAATTTAGGTTTGCGTTATGACACACCACCAGAATTAATAGAAGCTTTTGTAAAAGGGGTTAGAGAAATTATAATAGCACATCCAGAAACACGTTCAGATTCTTACAATGTAGAGTTTACAGGTTTTGGTGATTCTGCATTATTAGTAATGGTAAATGTATATTTTAAAAGTTTGGCCTGGGGTGTAGAGCAATCTTCTAAGCATAGATTACATATTGCAATTATAAAATTAGCAAAAGCACTGGGTGTAGATTTTGCATTTCCATCGACTACTGTTACAATAGAAAATTTTCCAGAAAAAAAAGCCTTCAACCCAAAATATGATACAGAGTCTAAAAGAATTAATGAAGCAATATCAAAAGTTTTAGAAGAATTTAATCAAGAAATTGTAGCGGCTGAAAATGAAGAAAATAGAATTTAAAAATTTAACTCTGAATTTTTAAACTTACACAGTTTTTAGGATAGTGTCAATTACTATAGTCTATAGAATCTAGATATATAAGATTTTTTTTATATAGTAGATAGTTCATTTTTAAAAAAAAAACCTCATCATTATAGATGAGGTTTTGTGTAAAAAAATGGTGATTTTTATTTAGGTTCTAGAATCATATCAATTCTGTCTACTACATCTTGTAAATGGTAACGTCTTAAAGTGTTACCACTATTCATGGCTCTTTTAACATCTTTTTGCAAGCGTTTTAATTCTCCTCTTACAACAGATTTAACATCAGATTGGTTGATGGTAATTCCACTTTGTTTAAAGTAACCACGGTTTGCACCTCTTTGGTTTTTAGCTTCGTTTAATAAGTAGTTTAATCTATCTAAATGAGCTCTTTGTAAATTTCTTCTATAAGTATCTATAGAGCGTCCAGAGTAAACTTCACTCCAAACACCTTTGCGTAAATCATTCATCATGTTAACTAATGTGTAAGCTTTTGAAGATCCATTTAAAGTTTCGTTTTCAATCATTCTAGCCATTCTACCAGCATCTAAAATATTAGTTAGTGTTCTCGCTTGTAAACCTCTTACTCTTTCTATAGAGCCAGAAAATTCTGTTTTGCTAAAAATATTTTCGTCTAACATCCAGGTAGGAGTTTTAAATAACTCATCAATTACAAATTGTAAAGCTTCTCTTTGTTTTGATTTATCTACATGTGTATATACAGCTCCTTCTTGGTCAGATGTTTTGTAATATTCATAAACACCACCAATGTTTGCAGAAACATGCCCCATATATCTATTAAACTGACTTAATAATTGGTCATACATAGTAGATAAATCATCATAATTTTTTCCTTTTTCTGAAGTCCATTCTTCCAATCTTGGTAAAATTCTTTTTAAATTTTTAATACCATACATAGAAGCTTTCATTGCGTCATCTCCTAAATCTTCCGTTTGAGAACTAGGGTCTACAACACCACCAGCTTGTTGGTGTCCAAATCTGTACATTGGGTCTCCAGCATGTTTTAAAATCCAAGCATCTAAAATTGGTTTTTCTTCTTTAGCAGTTTTATTTAAAATAGGTCTATATCCCCAAGCAATTGCATACTTATCATACACACCAATATTAGGCATTAAAGCTACATCTTCATCACCAGGTTGCGCTATATAATTAAAACGTGCATAATCCATAATAGAGGGTGCTGTTCCATATTTTTTTGTAAATGTTGCAGAGCGTAAAGAATCTACAGGATAAGCAACAGAACTTCCCATATTATGAGGCAATCCTAAAGTATGTCCTAGTTCATGAGAAGATACAAATCGTATTAAACGTCCCATAACCTCTGTTTTAAATTCATTTCCACGTGCATCTGGGTTAATGGCTGCAGTTTGTATAAAGAACCAGTTGTGTAATAATGTCATTACATTATGGTACCAGTTAATATCAGACTCTAAAATTTCTCCAGAACGGGGATCACTTACGTGAGGTCCATTTGCGTTTGGTATAGGAGAAGCTAAATATCTAATTACAGAATAACGTACATCTTCTGGACTATATTCTGGATCTTCTTCTTTAGTTGGTGCTCTTTTACCAACAATTGCATTTTTAAAACCTGCAGCTTCAAAAGCAACTTGCCAATCGTTTACACCTTGTATAATGTAAGGAACCCACTCTTCTGGTGTTGCTCTATCTACATAATATACTATTTGTTTTTTTGGTTCTACAAGTTCTCCTCTTTTAAATTTCTCAATATCTTCCTCTTTAACTTCTAAACGATATCTGTCTAAATAAGTAACTGTTTTACTTTTTTGAGCTTCTAAGCCATAATCAGTTTGTCCTCTTGCAAACCAACCAACTCGCTCATCAAAATATCTTCGTTTCATTGGTACTTTTGGTAATAAAACCATAGAATTACTCATTTCTAAAGTTATAGAGCCTACAGCACTATTAGATGGTGCTTTGTTTGCAAGATATGTTTTTACATGTCTTACTTCTATATTTCTTGGGTAGCTACTTACTCTTTCTATGTAAGAACGTGTTTTATCCATTCTTGTAGCTTGGTATTTTTTTCTGTAAAAAGAAGGAAAGCCTAAAGGTTTTATGTCTGTAGAAAATAAAGACGTCGCATCTATTACTGTTGCAGTAGAATCTTTACTAAACGCTTTAATTGGGAAAGAAAATAAAATAGGTTCTAAATTAGAGTTTACTACGGCTTCATGCACTGGTAAAATTGTATCAGCAACTACATCATGAGATACGACTCTTAATAAGATATTTTTATTTTTTTTCTCCCAACGTAAAACTTGTGTGTTGGTTTTACCACCACCAAAACCAATATTACTTGCAGTTTTAGCTATTCTTGTGACCATTAACATTTCTCTTTTTAACAGAGAATCTGGTATTTCGAATAAATAATTATCGTCTTTGGTATGCACTTTAAACAGACCTTCGTCTGTTTTATGCTCTTTAGTTACAACTTTATTGTAAGGTTGAATGCTTCCTTTTTTAGGCTTGGGTTTAGCAGCTGTTTTTGGGGTTTCTTTTTTCTTTTTCTTCCAGAATTGAGCAGCAGTTTCTGTTGAAAAACCGAATACAAAAGCAACTAAAAGAAGTTTGATTAGGACTTTTTTGGTCATTATAAATTTGATTTAAATTAGTGTGCTCGAAGTTAGGTAAACTGATTAGCATGCGTTCTTAAATTTTTGTTAAAGAGATTTGCTTTTTTTTGTTAAAATTCAACACAAAAAAAGCCTTTAGAATCCACTCTAAAGGCTTTAAATAAAGGTTTTATTTTTTAAAGATTAAATGTTTGTTTAATCTTTTCTACATAATCTAATTTTTCCCAGGTAAAGGTTTCTACTTCTTCAGAAACAGTTTCTCCCATTGGATTTGTAAAGGTAACTGTTTTAATTTTAGGAGTTCTTCCCATATGTCCATAAGCTGCAGTTTCTGAGTAAATAGGTGTTCTTAATTTTAAACGTTGTTCTATAAAATAAGGACGCATATCAAAAATACCTGCTACTTTTTTACTAATTTCTCCATCAGTTAAATCTACGTTCGATGTTCCGTAAGTTTCTACATTAATACTTGTTGGTTTTGCTACTCCAATAGCATAAGAAACTTGTACTAAAACCTCTTTACAAAGACCTGCTGCCACTAAGTTTTTAGCAATATGTCTTGTTGCGTATGCTCCAGATCTATCTACTTTACTTGGGTCTTTTCCAGAAAAAGCGCCTCCACCATGTGCACCTTTACCACCATAAGTATCAACAATAATTTTTCTTCCTGTTAAACCAGTGTCTCCATGAGGCCCTCCAATTACAAAAACACCAGTTGGGTTTATATGGTAGGTAATATTATCTGTAAATAATTTTTGAATATGATTTGGTAGTTTTGCAACCACTCTCGGAATTAAAATTTCTACGATATCTTTTTTGATTTTTGCTAACATGACATCATCAGATTTATCAAAATCATCATGTTGTGTAGAAATAACAATAGCGTCTATTCTTTGAGGTTTATTGTCATCAGAATACTCAATAGTTACTTGGCTTTTTGCGTCTGGTCTTAAATAAGTAATATCATTATTTTCTCTTCTTAAAGCAGCCAATTCTTTAAGTAATCTATGAGATAATTCTAACGCCAAAGGCATGTAATTTTCTGTCTCATCTGTTGCATAACCAAACATCATACCTTGGTCTCCTGCACCTTGTTCTTCTGGGCTAGATCTATCTACACCTTGGTTAATATCTGGAGATTGTTCGTGTATGGCAGATAAAACCCCACACGAATTTCCATCAAACATATATTCTCCCTTGGTATAACCAATTTTATTAATTACGTCTCTAGCAATTTGTTGAACATCTAAATAAGTTTTAGATTTGACTTCACCAGCCAAAACAACTTGTCCTGTTGTAACCATGGTTTCGCAAGCAACTTTACTACTTTTATCAAAAGCTAAAAAATTATCTATTAATGCATCAGAAATTTGATCTGCAACTTTATCTGGGTGTCCTTCAGAAACACTTTCTGAGGTAAATAAAATATGACATAATATTTTTTTTTTATTTAAAATAATTTAAATGAAAAATAAATTTTGATTGCAAGGTCGCTAAAAGAAGTAGGAATTTACTGCTTTAGCATTTTTTTAATGAGGTTGCAATCAGTTCAAATTTTTCCTCTAAGTTTGGTGCAAAGCTACATTATAAAAATATAATTGAACATAACTTTACAATAATTTTTTTTGATAGTATCATTAATTAAACAATATTAGGCTCTTTATGCTTTTATTTTTAAAGAATGATGAATTTTTTGAGCTTTTAATTAAATAATCTGTATTAAAATTAAAAAAACTACTTTTTAATTTGGATATTAAATTTTTCTAAACATATATTTGCACTCACAAAGTTCAATAACTTATTGAAATGTTATCAAGAAAGGTGGAGGGATTAGACCCTTTGAAGCCTTAGCAACCCTTTTCAAGAGGAAAAGAAGGTGCTAAATTCTACTTAGTTTCAGATTCATTTATCAGAAATTAGATAGATAACCCAAAACAATTGCACGTTCGTGTAATTGAATAATTCTTAATAACATTTTTCTAGTAAGTACATCAGCAAAAAAATAGAATCTGATGCATTTGACTTTTGGTTTAATCAGAAATTGATTCACAATTTAAAAATTGTGTTTCTTTTAAAAACTGTTCCTGAACAGACAGGAATTTAAATTAACTCAAAAAAAATAGAAAAATGAGTACACAAAAATTAGCAACCAATGCGTTGCACGCAGGACATGATGTAGCAGCCAATGGAGGTACAAGAGCAGTGCCAATTTACCAAACATCATCGTATGTTTTTAACAATTCAGAACATGCAGCAAATCTTTTTTCGCTACAAGAATTAGGGTTTATTTACACAAGGTTAAACAACCCAACCAATCAAATTTTGCAAGATCGTTTAGCGGCTGTAGAAGGTGGTATAGGAGCTGTAGTTTTTGCTTCTGGTACAGCAGCCATTTCAACTGGTTTGCTAACCTTGTTAAAAGCTGGAGATCATATTGTGGCTTCTAGTAGTTTATATGGTGGAACTTACAATCTTTTAAGCGTTACATTACCAAGATTTGGTATTACAACTACTTTTGTAGATGCTTCAAATCCTGAAAGTTTTGAGACTGCTGTTCAAGATAATACAAGAGCCTTTTTTGTAGAATCTTTAGGAAATCCTAAATTAGATGTATTAGATCTAGAAGCAATTTCTATACAAGCAAAAAAAGCAGAAGTTCCTTTTATAGTTGATAATACAGTAGCAACACCAGCTTTATTAAACCCAATTAAACACGGTGCAAATATTGTAATTCATTCACTTACAAAATATATTGGTGGTCAAGGAACATCTTTAGGAGGCGCAATTATAGATGCTGGAACTTTTAACTGGGCTAACGGTAAATTCCCTGAGTTTACAGAACCATCTGCAGGATATCATGGATTAAAATATCATGATGTTTTAGGGGCAGCATCTTATAAGTTTAAATTAATTTTAGAGGGTTTACGCGATTTTGGTGGTGCTTTAAGTCCAACCAATGCATTTAACATTATTCAAGGTTTAGAAACATTGCCGGTTAGAATTCAAAAACATTCAGAAAATGCATTAGAATTAGCAAAATGGTTAGAACAACAAGAGGAAGTTGCTTGGGTAAACTATCCTGGTTTAGAGAGTAATAAATACAATGCCCTAGCTAAAAAATACCTGCCAAAAGGCCAAAGTGGAATTGTAACTTTTGGACCAAAAAAAGGTTTTGAAGCTGCAAAAACAATTGCAGATAAAACTAAAATATTCTCTTTATTGGCAAATATTGGCGATACAAAATCGTTAATTATTCATCCAGCAAGTACAACACATCAACAATTAGATGAGGCAGCTCAAGAAAGTGCAGGTGTGTCTCAAGATTTAATTAGATTGTCTGTTGGTATTGAGGATTTAGAAGATTTAAAAGCAGATTTAAAAGCCGCTTTTTCAGAAATATAATTAGAAAAAAAACGAATTTCACAGGTTTTTAAAACCTGTGAAGTTTTATACTTTAAATTTGGAATATCCATTACAACATATCAAAATTAAAAATTTTACCACAGAATTGGGGACTAAAATTCCTGAGTTGAATTTAAGTTACCAAATTTTTGGTCAAGATTTAGGTACAGCACCGGTGGTTTTAATCAATCATGCATTAACAGGAAACAGTGATGTTGCTGGCAAAAATGGCTGGTGGATTGATATTGTAGGAAAAGAAAAAGCCATAAATACAGAGGTTTACAGTATTTTATCTTTCAATATTCCTGGAAATGGTTTCGATGGTTTTTTAATTGAAAATTATAAAGATTTTATAGCCAGAGATGTTGCTAGAATTTTTATGGAAGGATTAAAAAAACTTAAAATAAATAAATTATTTGCATTAATTGGTGGTTCTTTAGGTGGTGGAATTGCATGGGAAATGGTTGCTTTAAATAATAAATTAACCCAACATTTTTTACCCATTGCCACAGACTGGAAATCTACAGATTGGTTAATTGCCAATTGTCAAATACAAGAGCAATTTTTGGTAAATTCTAGTAACCCTGTGCACGATGCAAGAATGCATGCGATGTTGTGTTACAGAACACCAGAATCTTTTAAAGAGCGTTTTCATCGTACTAAAAAAGAAAATTCAGATATCTTTAATGTGGAGAGTTGGTTGTTGCATCATGGCAAAAAGTTGCAAGAACGTTACCAATTATCTTCTTATAAGTTGATGAATCAATTGCTAAAGAGTATTGATGTTACTCAAAATGAAGAAAAAAACAGCAGTCTTTTAGATAAAGTTGAAGCAAATATTCACATTATAGGTGTAGATTCAGATTTATTTTTTACAGCCGAAGAAAACAGAGAAACCCATAAAAAGTTAGCATTAACAAAAGAAAATGTTACCTATAACGAAATAAATTCTGTACATGGTCATGATGCATTTTTAATCGAATATGATCAACTACAGAAAATATTAGAACCTATATTCAATAAAGATTATAGTGCAAAAAAGATGAAAGTAATAAAGTTTGGTGGCAAATCTTTAGCCAACGGAAAAGGATTGCAAAACACCATAGAAATTATTTTAGACAAACATAAAAAAGGCGAAAAGTTTACGGTAGTTGTTTCTGCTAGAGGAACTACAACCAACGATTTGGAGGCTATTTTAGAAAAAGCGGCTAAAAAAGAAGCGTATAAAACAACTTTAGATGCTTTAAAAGCTTATCAACAAGAACCAAGTAAAAAAGTAGATTTTAGTAAAGAATTTAAAACCTTAGAAACTATTTTCGAGGGTGTTTCTTTATTAGGAGATTATAGTAATAAAATTAAAGATGAAGTTTTAGCACAAGGCGAATTATTATCAACAAAATTAGTTGCTAGTTTACTTGAAGAAAAGGGTGTTGTAGCAAAATCTGCAGATACCAGAAATTTAATTATTACCGATGAAAACTTTGGTAATGCACAACCTATTCATGCCTTATCTTCAGAAAATATAATTGCATATTTTAACGAAAATACTAAACCTGTAAACATTCTTTCAGGTTTTATTGCATCTAATGAAAAAGGAGAAACCACAACTTTAGGAAGAAATGGCAGCAATTATACTGCTGCTTTAATTGCCAATTATTTAGATGCAGATGAGTTACAAAACTACACGCATGTAAGTGGAATTTTTACTGCAAATCCTGATTTAGTGGCTGATGCTAAAAAAATAGAAAAACTATCTTTCTCAGAAGCCAATGAATTGGCAAATTTTGGAGCAACTATTTTACATGCAAAAACCATTATTCCGTTATTAGAAAAAAATATCAATCTACGTATTTTAAACACTTTTCAAAAAGAAGATAAAGGCACCTTAATTACTGCAAAATCCTCCGAAAAAGGCATCAAGTCTATCTCTACTATTAACAATGTTTCTTTGTTAAATTTCGAAGGAAGAGGTTTGTTAGGTAAAGTAGGTGTAGATGCACGTATTTTTAAAGCTTTAAGTGAAAAAAATATAAGTGTAAGCATCATTTCTCAAGGTTCTTCAGAAAGAGGAATTGGTTTAATAATTGACGGAAATCGAGCAAATGAAGCTGTTTTAGCACTGGAAAGAGAATTTGAAAACGATTTTTATGCGCAAGATGTAAACCAGATTTCTATTGTAGACGATGTTGCAGTAATTTCTATAATTGGGCAAGATTTAAGTGAGTTTCATTTACCATACAATGCCTTAATTAAAAACCAAATCACTCCGGTATTATTCAATAATACAGTTACCGGTAAAAATGTGAGTTTGGTAGTTAAAAAAACCGAATTGCACAAAGCAGTAAACGTAATTCATGGACAAGTTTTTGGAGTCGCAAAAAAAGTAAATATTGCCATTTTTGGGAAAGGTTTAGTTGGTGGTACTCTAATACATCAAATTATAGAAAATGCACCTTCTGTTTTAGAGCGTAGAAAAATTCAATTAAATGTTTTTGCAGTGGCAAATTCTAAAAAAATATTGCTAGAAAAAAACGGTGTTACCAAAAATTGGGAACAAGATTTAGAAGAAAAAGGCGAAGATACAACTAATGTAAATGATATTATAGAGTTTGTAAAAACACATCATTTTGAAAATTTAATTGCGGTAGATAATACGGCAAGTGTTTCATTTGTAGAAAATTATATTCCGTTAATAGAAGCCGGTTTCGATTTGGTTTCTTGTAACAAGATTGCCAATACACTGTCTTTTGATTTTTACAAAGAAATACGTTCTAAATTAAAAGAATATAAAAAACAATACCTATACGAAACCAATGTTGGTGCAGGTTTACCTTTAATTGATACCATTCGTTTATTACATGAATCTGGAGAAAATATCACAAAAATTAGAGGAGTTTTTTCTGGAAGTTTAAGCTATTTATTCAATACCTTTTCTGAACAAGATGTTTCTTTTTCAAAAGTTTTAAAAGACGCAATCGAAGCTGGTTTTACAGAACCAGACCCAAGAGAAGATTTAGGGGGTAATGATGTAGCTAGAAAATTATTAATTTTAGCGAGAGAATTAGAATTAGAAAATGAGTTTGAGGATGTGAATATCAACAATTTAATTCCAGAAAATTTAAGAGAAGGTACGGTTGATTATTTCTTATCTAATTTAGAATTGATGAACGAAGAATATCAACAGCTAAAAGAAAATCAACAAGAAAACTACGTTTTACGTTACATTGGAGAGTTAAGTGGAGATTTATCAAAAGAAACAGGAAACTTAGATGTAAAATTGGTTTCTGTTTCTAAAAATTCACCTTTAGGCTCTTTAAAAGGTTCAGACGCAATCTTCGAGATTTATACAGAATCTTATGGAGAGCAACCCATTGTAATACAAGGAGCAGGAGCAGGAAATAAAGTAACAGCAAGAGGCGTTTTTGGTGATATTTTAAGATTGGCAAAACATAATAATTAGTTTTTTATTGATGGTTTTTGGTGGTTAGTTAGCACCAAAATCCAACAACCAACAACTAACAACTAACAACTAACAACCAACAACCAAAATGCAAAAACATTTCGAAACAGAAGCCATAAGAAATCAAACAGAAAGAAGTCAGTTTTCAGAGCATTCTACACCTTTATATATAACGTCTAGTTTTGTTTTTGAAGATGCAGAAGAAATGAGGGCTTCTTTTGCAGAAGAAAAACAACGTAATTTATATAGTAGGTTTACAAATCCAAATACCACTGAGTTTGTAGATAAAATTGTACACATGGAAGGTGCAGAAGCTGGTTATGCTTTTGCAACAGGCATGTCTGCAATTTTCACTTCATTTGCTGCCTTATTAAATGCTGGAGATCATGTGGTTTCTTGTAGATCTGTATTTGGTTCTACACATTCTATGTTTACCAAATTTTTACCAAAATGGAATATAGAAACTTCTTATTTTAAAGTAAACGAGGTAGATTTGGTAGAAAGTTTAATTCAGCCAAACACCAAAATTTTATACATAGAAACACCTACAAACCCTGCTGTTGATATTTTAGATTTAGAATTGATTGGTAAAATCGCTAAAAAACACAATTTAATTTTTATTGTTGATAATTGTTTTGCAACACCTTACGTACAACAACCTATTAAGTTTGGTGCAGATTTGGTAATTCACTCTGCTACCAAATTAATTGATGGGCAAGGTCGTGTATTAGGGGGTGTTACAGTGGGGTCTAAAGATTTAATACAAGAAATTTATTTGTTTGCAAGAAATACTGGGCCAGCAATGTCTCCTTTTAATGCTTGGGTTTTGTCTAAAAGTCTAGAAACGTTGGCTATTAGAGTAGAAAAACATTCTGAAAATGCGCTGAAAGTTGCACAGTTTTTAGAGGAAAATGAGCATGTAGAATTAGTAAAATATCCTTTTTTAAAATCTCATCCGCAATATGAAATTGCAAAAAAACAAATGAAAATAGGAGGTAACATTGTAGCTTTTGAACTAAAAGGAGGTATAGAAGCAGGTAGAAAATTTTTAAACCATATTAAAATGTGTTCTTTATCTGCAAATTTGGGTGATACCAGAACTATTGTTACGCATCCATCATCTACAACGCATGGGAGATTATCTGAAAAAGACAGGTTAGAAGTAGGTATTACAAAAGGTTTGGTTAGGGTTTCTGTAGGTTTAGAAAATATTGTAGATATTATTGCAGATTTAGAACAAGCACTAAATGCGTAAATAATTAAATTTGCGTATTTTTGAAATATGCTTTCTAAAAAAACAAAATACGGTATTAAAGCACTTACTTTTTTGGTAAAACAAGAAAATAAAGTGCCTGTGCAAATTGCTACCATATCTAAAAATGAAAATATCTCTTTAAAATTTTTAGAAAGTATTTTACTTACTCTTAAAAAAAACGGAATTTTAGGCTCTAAAAAAGGAAAAGGTGGTGGCTACTATTTACTAAAAGATGCCTCAGAAATTCAAATGACTACCATAATGCGTGTATTAGAAGGTCCAATTTCTATGGTGCCTTGTGTGAGTCTAAATTTTTATGAAAAATGTGATGATTGCCCTGATGAAAATACCTGTGCAGTTCACAAATTAATGTTACAAGTAAGAGACAATACATTGCAAATCTTTAGAAATACCTCTTTGGCAGATTTGTGCCAGTAATAATCCCATAGTTTTACTTTTTATTCTTTAACTTTTAGTTGATCTATTTTAATATTCACAATAAAACTTTAGTATTTTTATTAATCTATTAAATCTATAGGGTAATTATAAAATAATTTAATTTTAGGTCTATAAGTTCCATTTTATAAAGTATGTTTGTAATCTCTACTAAAATAGTAGGGTTATTTGAATTGTTTATTAAATATTTATGATTTTAGATCAAATAATTTTTAGTAAAAAGACACAAAGCAAAGGTTTTGAAGAGGTTAGGGTCTCCGAAAAACCTTTGCGTAGTGTTATCAAAGCATTAAGCTGGAGACTTATAGGTACTTTAGATACCTTGGTGGTTTCTTATATTTTAACAGGAGAAATTGCACTAGCAACTTCTATTGCTTCTATAGATTTTTTAACAAAATTGGTGTTGTACTTTTTTCATGAACGAATTTGGAATAAAATAAAATGGGGAAAATAATGAACTTGAATATTGAAGAAATTAATGATTTTTTATCTGATAAAAATCCTTTAGATATTGTAAAATGGGCAGTTTCAATAGCAGAAAATCCTGTAATTACAACCAATTTCAGACCTTATGAAGTAGCTATTTTAAATGCAGTAACAGAAGTAAAAAAAGATATTAAGGTAATTTGGTGCGATACAGGTTATAATACTGTACAAACTTATAGACATGCAGAAGAGCTTATCGGAAAATTGAATTTAAACATCCATTTATATGTGCCTAAGCAAACTGTGGCCCATAGAAATGTGGTGTTAGGAGTTCCATCTATAGATGATAAAAAACATGCGCTGTTTACAAAACAAGTAAAATTAGAACCATTTTCTAGAGCAATGAAAGAACATCAACCAGATGTTTGGTTTACCAACTTAAGAAAAGGGCAAACCGCTTTTAGAGACAGTATCAATATTGTATCGAAAAGTAATGATGGTGTTCTAAAAATAAGCCCGTTTTATCATTGGACAGACAAAGATTTAGACACATATTTAGAACAATACAATTTACCAAATGAGTTCAAATATTTTGATCCTACAAAAGTAGAAAGTAACAGAGAATGTGGTTTGCATATCTAAAAAACACAATTATGAATCAAAGAACATTACAGGCAGATGCTTTAGAGAGCGAAGCTATTTATATATTAAGAGAAGTCGTTGCGCAATTTGAAAAACCTGTTTTATTATTTTCTGGAGGAAAAGATAGTATTACGTTAGTAAGACTAGCCCAAAAAGCATTTTATCCAGCTAAAATTCCGTTTCCATTAATGCACATAGATACAGGTCATAATTTTCCTGAAACGATAAAATTTAGAGACGATTTAGTTAAAGAATTAGGCGTTGAATTAATTGTAAGAAACGTGCAAGATAATATCGATTCTGGAAGAGTAAAAGAAGAAACGGGTAGATACGCAAGTAGAAATATTTTACAAACAGAAACCTTGTTAGATGCTATAGAAGAATTCGGTTTTGATGCTTGTATAGGTGGTGCAAGAAGAGATGAAGAAAAAGCAAGAGCCAAAGAACGTATCTTTTCTGTTAGAGATGATTTTGGTCAATGGGATGAAAAAAATCAACGTCCCGAATTGTTTGACATGTTAAACGGAAAAATAGATTTAGGGCAAAATGTTCGTGTTTTTCCAATTTCAAATTGGACAGAATTAGACGTTTGGTCTTATATCCAAAAAGAGAATATCGAAATTCCGTCTATCTATTTTGCACACAAAAGAAAAACCTTTTTAAGAGATGGTTTTATTTGGTCGGCAGATGATGATGTGGTGTACAGAGATAAAGAAGAAGAGGTAGTAGAAAGAATGGTTCGTTTTAGAACGGTTGGTGATATGAGTTGTACAGCAGCAGTATTATCTCATGCAGTAGATATCCATAAAGTAGTAGAAGAAATTAGAGATTCCTCCATTTCAGAAAGAGGTGCAAGAATAGACGACAAACGCTCTGAAGCTGCAATGGAAAAGCGAAAACAACAAGGGTATTTTTAAAAGCCCCCTCAATCCCCCAAAGGGGGAAGTCAGCAAGTTTGAAAACAAAAAAATATTAATTATCAATAAAAAGTAGCATTTTTCACAAGAGTGTTCCTTCCCCAAGCCTGCATTGAGCGCAGTCGAAATGGGAAGGTTAGGATTTAATTATGAATAGCAATAAAACACAAACAAACTCAACTCCTTCTCCTTTGGGGAAGGTTGGGTTGGGGCACTTAAAAATAGCAACAGCAGGTAGTGTAGATGATGGTAAAAGTACTTTAATAGGACGTTTATTATATGATACAAAATCGTTAACTGATGATAAGTTAGAAGCAATCCAAGAAAAAAGTAAACAACGTGGGTTCGATTATTTAGATTTTTCTTTAGCAACAGATGGTTTAGTTGCAGAACGTGAGCAAGGTATTACCATTGATGTTGCACATATTTATTTTTCTACAAAAAAGAAAAGTTTCATTATTGCAGATGCTCCTGGGCATATAGAGTACACAAGAAATATGGTTACTGGTGCTTCTACAGCACAAGCTTCTATTGTTTTAATTGATGCAAGAAATGGAGTTGTAGAACAAACGTATCGTCACTTTTTTATCAATAATTTATTACGCATAAAAGATGTTGTAATTGCTATAAATAAAATGGATTTGGTAGATTTTTCTGTAGAAAAATACAATATTATAAAAGGAGAAATCGAATATTTAGCAAGTAAAAGCGAATATAAAAATCAGAACTTGACGTTTATTCCTTTATCTGCCTTAAAAGGCGATAATGTTGTAGAAAAATCAGAAAATATGCCTTGGTACAAAGGCGAAACATTGTTAAATCATTTAGAAAAATTAGATGCAGAAGATATAAATGATGTTTCTCAAACACGTTTTCCTGTTCAAACAGTAATTAGACCAAAAACAGAAGAACATCACGATTTTAGAGGTTATGCAGGTAAAATTTATGGTGGCGATTTTGAAATTGGCGATAAAGTATCAGTATTACCATCGCAAACAACATCAACCATAAAAAGTATACATTTTTTTAATGAAGAATTCGCCAAAGCAAAAAGTGGAAGTTCTGTAACCATAACTCTAGACGATAATGTGAATATAAGTAGAGGAGATATGTTGGTAAAAGTAGATGAAGAACCTACCATTACAAAACAACTAGATGCAACCATTTGTTGGATGGATAAAGAACCTTTACAAGCATCACAAAAATATTATATCAAGCATGGTGTAAATGATGCACAAGCAAAAATCACCCAATTACATAGCATCATAAAAACAGATTTTTCTGGAAAATTAGAAAAACCATCAGCGTTAGAATTAAACCAAATTGGTGATGTTCAATTAAAGTTAAGTAAACCATTATCGGTAGATGCTTACAATCAAAATAAATCTAATGGAGCGTTTATTTTAATCAATCCAAAAACAAACAATACAGTTGGTGTTGGTTTTATAAAGTAGAAAAACGACGAGTTTGGTAGTTAGAAGATGTAAAATGTTTTTTTAATCTTAGCTATCAACATTTAAACACAAACAAATGCAAAGTTTTAGAACAGAAATAGAAAATCCAGTTGTAGAAAAAGATATTATTGAATTGGCAGATAAAATTGCTGCATTTAATAACCTACAAATTGATGAAGAAAAATTTAGAAGTTTACGTTTAGCAAGAGGTGTATATGGTCAGCGACAGCAAGGTGTTCAAATGATTCGTATCAAATTACCTTATGGTAAAGTAAAAAGTAATCAATTAAAAAGAATTGCAGAGGTTTCAGATGAATATTCAAGAGGAAGATTGCACATTACAACTCGTCAAGATATTCAAATTCACTATGTAGATCTAAATAGAACTCCACAACTTTGGGCCGCATTAGAAAGAGATAAAGTAACTTTAAGAGAAGCTTGTGGTAATACTGTAAGAAACGTAACCGCTTCAGAAACAGCAGGTATAGATATAAATGAGCCCTTTGATGTTTCTCCCTATGCAGATGCGCTTTTTAGATTCTTTTTAAGAAATCCAATTTGTCAAGAAATGGGAAGAAAATTTAAAGTTTCTTTTTCGTCTTCAGATCAAGATACAGGTCTTTCTTACATGCACGATTTAGGTTTTATTGCTAAAACAGAAGCTGGTGTTCGTGGTTTTAAAGTAATGCTTGGTGGTGGTTTAGGATCTCAGCCAAGACATGCAGATTTGTTTTATGATTTTTTACCAAGTGATAAAATAATTCCTTTAATGGAAGGTGTTTTAAGAATTTTTGATAGATATGGAGAACGTAAAAGTAGAGCCAAAGCTAGGATGAAATTTTTAATAAAAGATATTGGTTTAGATAGCTTTAAAGAATTGGTAGAGAAAGAGCAAACAGCAATTGAATTTAAATCTGTACCAATTGATGCAGATGCTTATGAAAGCTCAAAACCTGTTGATATAAAAGAAATACCAAAAGTAGAAATTAAAAATCATCAAGCTTTTGAAACTTGGAAATTAACCAATGTAATTCCTCAAAAACAAAAAGGATATATTGCTATTGGTATAAAAGTTTTATTAGGCGATTTTTATACAGACAAAGCAAGGTTATTAGCAGATTTAGTTGAAAATTATGCAGCAGGAGAAATTAGATTATCTCTCCGTCAAAATATTTTAATTCCTTTTGTAAAAGAAGAGTTAGTTCCTTTTTTTTATCAAGAACTAGAAAAGTTAAATTTTGTAGAAGCAGGTTATAATAAAGCAGTAGATATTACGGCTTGTCCAGGCACCGATACTTGTAATTTGGGTATTGCAAGCAGTACAGGTATTGCAGCAGAATTAGAAAGAGTTATAGCTGCAGATTATCCTCAATATTTAAAAAACGAAGATTTAATCATTAAAATTAGTGGCTGTATGAATGCTTGTGGCCAGCATAATATGGCAAATATTGGCTTTCAAGGTATGTCTGTACGTACCCCAGAAAAGTTAGTAGCGCCAGCTTTACAAGTACTTTTAGGAGGTGGCAATTTAGGTGATGGAAATGGTGTTTTTGCAGATAAAGTTGTAAAAGTGCCAAGCAGAAGAGGCCCAGAAGCTTTACGCAGAATTTTAAATGATTTTGAAGCAAATTCTAATGGAAATAAGTTTGTTGATTATTACAAAATAAAAGGCGAACGTTATTTTTATGATTTATTGAATGATTTACAAGATGTTACCAATCTAACCCAAGAAGATTTTATTGACTGGGGAACCAATGAAGAATATGTTAAGCAAATCGGAATTGGAGAATGTGCTGGTGTTGTTATCGATTTAATAGCAACTTTATTTTTAGAAAGTGAAGAGAAAATTGAAAAAGCAAAAGAAGCTTTTGTAAACAACGTATATTCAAACGCTATTTATCATACTTACAGTTCTTTGGTAAACTCTGCAAAGGCATTGTTATTAGCAGAAAATACCAAAACAAATTCGCAAGCAAATATTATTAAATTGTTTGATGAGCATTTTATTGATACTAAAAAAATTGATGTAGGAACTTCATTTTCTGAATTTATTTATCAGATACATAAATACGCTCCAAAAGAAGAGTTTGCAAAAAAATATATAAAAGATGCTGAATATTTTTTACAACAAGTAAGAACTTTTAGAGAAAACGAAACAGCAGTCAACGAAACTATAAATTAGGAGGTATGATTTTTAAAAATCCAAAATTAACGGTAGTTGGAGCTGGTCCTGGAGATGTAGATCTAATCACATTAAAAGCCATAAAAACTTTAAAAAATGCAGATGTTGTTTTGTATGATGCTTTGGTAAACGAAGAATTATTAGACCATATCAACCCAAAAGCAGAAATTATTTTTGTGGGAAAACGCAGAGGTTGTTACAGATATCAGCAAGAGCAAATTAACGATTTAATTGTAGCCAGAGCAAAAACACATGGGCATGTTGTGCGTTTAAAAGGTGGAGACCCATTTATTTTTGGACGTGGAGCAGAAGAAATGGAGTTCGCAGCAAGTTTTGGCATAGAAACAGCTATGGTTCCAGGTATTTCATCTTCTTTAGCAGTACCTGCATATCAAAATATACCTTTAACAAAAAGAGGAAATGCAGAAAGTTTTTGGGTAATTACAGGCACAACAAAAGACCATAAATTGTCTAATGATATTGCGATAGCAGCAAAATCAAACGCAACTATAGTGGTTTTAATGGGAATGGGAAAATTGCCAGAAATCATCAAATTATTTCAACAAGAACATAAAAATAATTTACCAGTAGCAATTATTCAAAATGGAACAAGAGATAACGAAAAAATAGGAGTTGGCACGGTAGATACCATTTTAGATGTGGTAAAAAAACAAAAATTAAGCAATCCTGCAATTATTGTTTTGGGTGAAGTTGTAAATCACAGGCAAATATTAGCAAATGTTCAACAAGAACATCAAAAAGCACTAATTGCTTAATTTTTTGTAATGGAAAGAAACAATTTATATCCTATTTTCTTAAAAACTAAAAACCTGCAAATATTAATTGTTGGTGGTGGCTTTGTTGCTGAAGAAAAATTAACGTTTTTACTAAAATCGAGTCCTAATGCGAATGTAACAATGGTTTCGCCAATGTTTAGAGAAGGTACAAAAACCTTAGCTAAAACAGGAAATGTAAAAATAATTCAAAAAAAATATAGCAAACGATTTTTAAAAGGAAAACATATTGTGGTAGCAACTACAGATATTCCTGCCATTAATCAAAATGTTTACAAACATTGTAGAAAGCGCAGTATTTTAGTAAATGTAGCAGATAATCCCCCTTTTTGCGATTTTTATATGGGAGGTATTGTAACTAAAGGGAACGTAAAAGTGGCAATTTCTACCAACGGAAAATCGCCAACAACAGCAAAAAGATTACGTCAGTTTTTTGAAGAAGTTATTCCAGAAAATATAGACGATTTAGTGAAAAATTTAAATGAATATAGAAAAACCATCAAAGGAAATTTCGAAGAGAAAGTAGAAAAGTTAAACGAGTTTACAAAAAGTTTAGTAGAAAAAAAATAGAAATATTGAGAACTTTCAATTTTTTAAAATTTGAAAGTTCTAAAAAAAGTAAATTATGATACAAACAGATATCCTAATTATTGGGGCAGGACCAACAGGTTTATTTACCGTTTTTGAAGCAGGTTTATTAAAATTAAAATGTCATTTAATAGATGCATTGCCACAACCTGGTGGGCAGTGTTCAGAAATTTATCCTAAAAAACCTATCTATGATATACCTGCATACCCAGAAATTTTAGCAGGGGATTTAACAAAAAATCTATTAGAACAAATCAAGCAATTTGAACCTGGTTTTACATTAGGAGAAAGAGCAGAAACTATAGACAAACAAAAAGATGGTACTTTTATTGTAACTACAAATAAAGGTACAAAACATCATGCAAAAGTGGTGGCTATTGCTGGTGGTTTAGGTTCTTTTGAACCAAGAAAACCCTTGTTAGAAAACATTGCAAAGTTTGAAGATTTTGGAGTTGAGTATATTATAAAAGAACCAGAATTTTACAGAAATAAAAGAGTCGTAATTTCTGGTGGAGGAGATTCTGCTTTAGATTGGGCTATCTTCTTATCAGATGTTGCTTCAGAAGTAACTTTAATTCACAGAAGAAATGAATTTAGAGGCGCTTTAGACTCTGTAGAGAAAGTGCAGGAATTAAAAAACTTAGGTAAAATAAACTTGATAACGCCAGCAGAAGTTAAAGCTATATTAGGTACAGAAAAAGTATCAGGTGTGGTTGTAGAAAAAAAGGGCGAAGACGCTTTTATGATTGATACAGATCATTTTATTCCACTTTTTGGCTTATCTCCAAAACTAGGCCCTATAGGAAACTGGGGTTTAGAAATCGAGAAAAATGCCATTAAAGTTAATAACGCATTAGATTATCAAACTAATATTCCAGGTATTTATGCCATAGGAGATGTAAATACCTATCCTGGAAAATTAAAGTTAATTCTTTGCGGATTTCACGAAGCAACCCTAATGTGTCAAAGTGCTTATAAACGTATTTTTCCAGATAAAAAATATGTAATGAAATATACTACTGTAGGTGGTGTAGATGGTTTTGACGGAACAAGAAAAGAAGCGCCAAAAGCAGTTGTAAAAGCCATAAATTAAATTTTTAGAAGCTATTTCTAGCTTTCTACTATATTTTTTATTTTTGTTGCATGTGTATACAAGAATCTTAAAAATAAAGAATAAAAAATCAACAGATATTTGAAATATTTCTATGTGGGCTAAATTTACTTAAAAGTCATTGCTTTCTTTCAACAAATAATCAATCTATATTGTTAGGATTCTGTAACTTTGCAAAAATGTAACAGATATCTAGCTAACTATAAAAACTATTAACTAGGCAGATGCAAGACATCAATATAAAAATTACAGATAGAAATGGCGTAACACATGATATAGTTGCACCAACTGACATGGCAATGAACTTAATGGAAGTTGTTCGTTCTTACGAATTGGCAGAAGAGGGAACCATTGGTATTTGTGGTGGAATGGCAATGTGTGCATCTTGCCAATGTTATGTGAAATCAGACCACAAATTACCAGAAATTAGCGATGATGAAGACGCGATGTTAGCAGAAGCATTTCATGTAGAAGATAACAGTAGACTAGGTTGTCAAATTCAAATAACCCCAGAAATTAACGGTTTAGAAGTAGAGTTAGCACCAGAATCATAAGTTTTATGAAAGAAATAAAAGAAAAAGTTCAAGTAATAAATTATAGTATGTGTTTAAGAGACGCTGTAGAAGTTTTTACAAAACAACTTTTAAATTGTTTGTTTGATAAGGCTTATCAAAAAGAGAATGCTGTAAAAACTAAAAATAATTTTTTTCTAATTTTAGAGAGATTAGAGGTAGATAATGAAAACTGTTCCTGGTTAGCCTTTGAAAATACATTTCCTAAAATTAGAAAAAAATTAGATTTAGATGCGCAAGCTGCTGTAAATAGAGATCCAGCCGCAAAAAGTTTACAAGAAATTTATTTAGCATATCCAGGGTTTTACGCAATTGCAGTGTATAGATTAAGCAATCAGTTATTAAAACAAGAAATCCCTGTTTTACCTAGAATGATGAGCGAGTTTGCACACAGTACAACAGGTACAGACATTCATCCAGGTGCAGAAATTGGCGAATCTTTTTTTATAGATCATGCAACTGGTATTGTTATCGGAGAAACTACAATAATAAAAAACAATGTAACCATTTTTCAAGGGGTAACTCTAGGCGGAATTCAGGTTAAAAAAAATATGGCATCTACCAAAAGACATCCAACCATAGAAAACAATGTTGTCATTTATGCAAATGCTACAATTTTAGGTGGTGATGTAGTTATTGGAGAAAACTCTGTAATTGGAGCCAATGTATGTGTAACTGAATCAATTTCAAAAAATTCGGTAGTTACAGTTCAAGCAGAAAATAAAATCTTTCAAAGAAAATAAATCACATGAAAACAAAAAGTATCATAGATTTTGTAGGAAATACACCTTTGGTGGAAGCCCAAAATATTTTTAAAAAAGAAGGAGTTACACTTTTACTAAAACTAGAAGGTAACAATCCAGGGGGAAGTGTTAAAGATAGAGCTGCCTATAATATGATTTCTGAAGCTTTGAAAAGAAATAATATTAAAAAAGGCGATACTTTAGTAGAAGCAACCAGTGGTAACACAGGTATTGCTTTGGCTTTAATGGCAAAAGTTTTAGGTGTAAATATGGTATTGGTAATGCCCGAAAACTCAACTATAGAAAGAGTAAAAACCATGCGTGCTTATGGTGCAAAAGTGCATTTAACACCACAAGAACTAGGTATGGAAGGTTCTATAGATTTTGCTTTAAAGTTAAAATATAAAAAAGGGTATTTTAGATTAAATCAGTTTGATAATACAGATAATTCTAAAGCACATTATAAAACTACAGGCCCAGAAATTTGGAGAGATACAGAAGGTAAAGTAACACATTTTGTTGCTGCAATGGGTACCACAGGAACTATAATGGGAGTTTCAGATTTTTTAAAAGAAAAAAATAAAAATATTACCATTGTAGGAGCACAACCTAAAGATGGTGCCAAAATCCCAGGAATTAGAAAATGGCCAGAAGAATACTTACCTGCTATTTTTAATAAAAATAAAGTAGATCAAGTTATTGGAGTAAGTGAGCAAGAAGCTATTACTATGACCAAAAGATTGGCAACAGAAGAAGGTATTTTTGCAGGTATGAGTAGTGGAGGCTCTATAGCAACAGCCATAAAAGTAGCTAAAAAATTAGATAAAGGTGTCGTAGTTGCCATTGTATGCGATAGAGGAGATCGTTATCTATCATCTTCACTTTTCGAATAAGTATTTTTTTAAAGTATAATATTCTTTAAATAAAAAAATAATCCTTTTATTTGTAGTATCGTTCATAATCTTATTGATTTACGTTATCATGAAAGGCAGAGGGATTAGACCCAATGAAGCCTTGGCAACCTCTCACTTTTGAGAAAGGTGCTACATTCTACCTGTATTGAACTTGTTTCAGTAACCTATAAAAAGGGACAGATAACAGCGAAAAAATTACCTTTCCTGATGACATATATTGATAAAAATATCAGAAAATGTCAAACATTTACAAAGAATTACAAAAAAGAATTTTAGTTTTAGACGGTGCAATGGGTACCATGTTGCAAGCCTATAAATTTACAGAAGAAGATTTTAGAGGAAAACGCTTTATAAACTACCCAAAACCATTGCAAGGTAACAACGATTTGTTGTCTATTACTCAACCAGAAGCTATCAAAACCATCCATGGTAAATATTTTGAAGCTGGTGCTGATATAGTAGAAACCAATACATTTTCTGGAACAACCATAGCAATGGCAGATTATCAAATGGAAGATTTAGTATATGAACTAAACTATCAATCAGCAAAAATTGCGAAAGAAGTAGCAGAAGAATTTACAAAAAAAGAACCACAAAAACCACGTTTTGTAGCAGGTTCTATTGGACCTACAAATAGAACAGCAAGCATGTCTCCAGATGTAAATGATCCCGGTTATAGAGCGGTTACTTTTAACGAATTAAGAATTGCTTATAAACAACAAGTAGAAGCTTTATTAGATGGTGGAGCAGATTTATTATTAGTAGAAACTGTATTTGATACCTTAAATGCAAAAGCGGCTTTATTTGCAATAGAAGAAGTAAAAGACGAAAGAAATATAGAAGTTCCAACTATGTTAAGCGGCACCATTACAGATGCTTCAGGTAGAACTTTATCAGGGCAAACAGCAGAAGCTTTTTTAATTTCTGTTTCTCATATACCATTATTATCTGTGGGTTTTAATTGTGCTTTGGGAGCCAATTTATTACAACCTCATTTAGAAGCAATTGCTAATAAAACAAACTTTGCAATTTCTGCTCATCCCAATGCAGGTTTGCCAAATGCTTTTGGTGAATATGATGAAACTCCAGAAGAAATGGGCGAGCAAATAGAAGAATATTTAAAGAAAAATTTAATTAATATTATTGGTGGTTGTTGTGGTACATCTCCAGAACATATAAAAGTGATCACAAATATTGCCAAAAAGTATCAACCTAGAAAATTAGTTATTGGTTAGTGGTTTTTAGTTTTTGGTTGACGCCAAAATACCATTAACTATAAACTTACAACCAAAAACCATTTAATAATATGAATTATACAGATTTAGACGTTTGGAAATATTCCAGAGAACTTGTAAAAAAAGTATATCTTCTAATAAAAAAAATTCCAAAAGAAGAAATATATGGATTAACAAATCAAATTAGAAGATCTGTGGTTTCTGTCCCTTCTAATATCGCAGAAGGCATTGGAAGACAGTCAAACAAAGAAACAATTCATTTTTTATACATCGCTAAAGGTTCTTTACAAGAAGTTGAAACACAATTGTATTTATCTTTTATTTAGATTATATGTCAAAGGAAGATTTAAAAATTATTTTAGAAAAAGTGATTTCATGCAAGAAATTATTAAATGGTTTTATTAATTATTATAAAAAATTATAAGTATGAGTGAGACCAACAACCAACAACCAATAACCATTAACCAAAAACGTTACATGAAATTGTCTGGATTAGAACCACTAGTTCTAACCGAGAACAGCAATTTTATAAACGTTGGAGAACGAACAAATGTCGCAGGTTCTCGTAAGTTTTTACGTTTAATTAAAGAAGAAAAATTTGACGAGGCTCTTGATATTGCAAGGCATCAAGTAGATGGTGGTGCACAAATTATCGATATTAACTTTGATGACGGCTTAATTGATGGAAAACAAGCCATGGTTCGTTTCTTAAATTTAATTGCAGCAGAACCAGATATTTGTAGAGTACCAATAATGATTGATAGTTCCAAGTGGGAAATCATAGAAGCTGGACTGCAAGTGGTACAAGGAAAATGTGTGGTAAACTCCATTTCGTTAAAAGAAGGAGAAGAAAAATTTATTTGGGAGGCCACCCAAATAAAACGTTATGGAGCAGCCGTAATTGTAATGGCTTTTGACGAAGTTGGGCAAGCAGATAATTATCAAAGACGCATCGAAATTGCAAAACGTTCTTATGATATTTTAGTTAATAAAGTAAATTTTGCATCCGAAGATATTATTTTCGATTTAAATATTTTTCCTGTAGCAACAGGTATGGATGAACACAAAAGAAATGCTATCGATTTTATAGAAGCAACAAAGTGGGTAAGAGAAAATTTACCCAATGTTTCTGTAAGTGGTGGTGTAAGTAACGTATCATTTTCGTTTAGAGGAAATAATGGTGTTCGTGAAGCAATGCACTCTGTGTTTTTATATCATGCCATAAAAAACGGAATGAATATGGGTATTGTAAACCCTACTTTGTTAGAGGTTTATGATGACATTCCAAAAGATTTATTAGAACATGTAGAAGACGTAATTTTAGACAGAAGAGAAGATGCCACAGAACGTCTTTTAGATTTTGCAGAAACTGTAAAAGGGTCTAAAAAAGAAGCTGGTGCAGATTTATCTTGGAGAGAAAATACATTGCAAGAAAAAATTACACATGCCTTAGTAAAAGGGATTGACGCTTTTATTATAGAAGATGTAGAACAAGCAAGACAAGAAGCTGAGGCACCTATCGAAGTCATAGAAGGTCATTTAATGATTGGTATGAATGTAGTAGGTGATTTATTTGGAGCAGGAAAAATGTTTTTGCCTCAAGTAGTAAAATCTGCAAGAGTCATGAAAAAAGCTGTTGCGTATCTAAATCCATTTATTGAGGCTGAAAAATCTGACAAATCAGAACCCGTTGGTAAAATTTTAATGGCAACTGTGAAAGGGGATGTGCATGATATTGGTAAAAATATTGTGAGTGTTGTTTTGGCTTGTAATAATTACGAAATTGTAGACTTAGGTGTGATGGTTCCACCAGAAAAAATTATACAAACAGCTATAGATGAAAGAGTAGATGCTATTGGTTTAAGTGGTTTGATAACACCATCTTTAGATGAAATGGTGTATCTAGCAAAAGAAATGCAACGTCAAAACTTTGAAGTTCCTCTATTAATTGGTGGTGCAACAACTTCTAAAGCACATACAGCAGTAAAAATAGATACACAATACAAAAATGCCGTAGTGCATGTTAATGATGCCTCAAGAGCCGTAACAGTTGTAGGAGATTTATTAAACAAAAAATCGAGCCATTTATATACTGCAAAATTGAAAAAAGATTATGACGAATTTAGAACCAAGTTTTTAAAACGTGGGAAAGAAAAATCATATATTTCCATTGAAGCTGCTAGAAAACGTAAGTATAAAATAGATTGGGAAACCACAGAAATAAAAAAGCCAAACGAACTTGGAATTCAAACCTTAGAACAACTGAGTTTAAAAGAATTGTTGCCCTTTATAGATTGGAGTCCGTTTTTTAGAAGTTGGGATTTACATGGTAAATACCCAGCTATTTTAATAGACAATTTGGTTGGCGAACAAGCCACAGAATTGTTTAACGATGCTCAAAAAATGTTGCAAGAAATTATAGCAAAACAATTGCTAAAACCCAAAGCAATATTTGGCTTGTTTGAAGCAAACTCAATTAACCATGATGATATTTCTGTTCATAAAAAAGGCAAAGAAATTACCGTTTTTAGAACTTTAAGACAACAACTTAAAAAAAGAGAAGGAATCCCTAATTTAGCATTAGCCGATTTTATTGCACCAAAAGAAACAAAAAAAACAGATTATATAGGTACATTTTGTGTAGCTATTTTTGGCGCACAAGAATTGGCCAACAGTTACAAAGCAAAAGAAGACGATTACAATGCAATTATGGCCCAAGCTATAGCTGATAGGCTTGCAGAAGCTTTTGCAGAATATTTACACAAACAAATAAGAATAAAACATTGGGGGTATGCTACAGATGAAGCTTTAACCAATGAAGATTTAATAAAAGAAAATTACAAAGGTATTCGACCTGCACCAGGTTATCCTGCATGTCCAGATCATTTAGAAAAAGAAATAATTTGGAAGTTACTAGATGTAGAAAATCAAATAGGAGTTAGCTTAACAGAAAGTTTAGCCATGTGGCCAGCAGCAGCAGTTTCTGGATATTATTTTGCCAACAAAGAAGCCAAATATTTTGGTTTGGGTAAAATTACAGAAGATCAAGTAACCGATTTTGCAACAAGAAAAGGAATTACATTAGAAAAAGCGAAAAAATGGTTGCATCCTAATTTGGCAGAAGAATAGTTTTTTTAGACCTTACGGGCTTTTAAAGCAAAAGTGGGTTTTGCGTTAGCGATTGAAATGGCATCCTTTTTGGTTGTCAGTTAGAGTGAATTTTGAGGAACGAAAAATTTGTAACGAGAACAAAGCAAAAAAGATATAATGTAAAGCGCGACCTTTAGGGAACGCCCAAAAAATAAGTTTAGCGTTAAAAGTTTAGGGTGTTTAAACCAAAAACGAATAACCAGAAACGAATAACTAATTAAAATGAAAATTACAGACCACATTAAAAATGCAAACGGAAAAACATTGTTTTCCTTTGAAATTATTCCACCTAAAAAAGGAAATAATATACAAGAATTATATAATAATATAGATCCTTTAATGGAGTTTAATCCGCCATTTATAGATGTAACCACTTCTAGAGAGGAGTATGTGTATGTAGAAAAATCGGGTTTATTAGACAGAAAACTAACTAGAATGCGCCCAGGAACTTTAGGTATCTGTGCAGCCATAAAACATAAGTACGAGGTAGATACAGTGCCACATGTACTTTGTGGAGGTTTTACCAAAGAAGAAACCGAATATTTGTTAGTAGACTGTCAATTTTTAGGTATAAATAATGTAATGGCATTAAGAGGAGATGCTATGAGTCATCAAAAATATTTTTCGCCATCCAAAGGGGGGCACGAATATGCCTCTCAATTAGTAGCTCAAATACAAGATTTAAATGGTGGTAAATACTTGCACGATGTTGTAGAACCAGAAAACGCTGCCGATTTTTGCATTGGTGTTGCTGGTTATCCAGAAAAACACTTAGAAGCGCCCTCTTTACAAACCGATTTAAAACGCCTAAAAGAAAAGGTAGATGCAGGTGCAGATTATGTGGTTACACAAATGTTTTTCGACAATAAAAAGTATTTCGAGTTTGTAGAAGCCGCAAAAAAAATTGGTATAAATGTGCCTATTATACCAGGAATTAAGCCCTTGGCTGTAAAACGTCATTTACAAATTTTACCACAAGTATTTAGAATCGATTTGCCAGAAACTTTAATAAACGAAGTTTCTAAATGCAAAACCAATAAAGATGTGCGCCAAGTAGGCGTAGAGTTTGCCATTGCCCAATCTAAAGAGTTGTTGGCAGCAGGTGTGCCAGTATTGCACTATTATTCTATGGGAAAATCGTCTAACATAAAAGAAATTGCGAAACAAGTTTTTTAGGGCGTGCCCTTTTTTGTTTTAAAATTTTGCAAGGCAAAACGAAAACAAAAAACGTCAGGCTTTCGGCACTCGCTTTGCACAAAAAAGTGCAAGAGCTCAAACAAAGCCTCAATCCTTCACGCACATACTTATAAAAGCTATTGCATATAGAAACCATTGATAGTTTTATCAATAGAAATAATTTAAGCAAAATAAAAAGGCAAATAATTTAATTACTTTTGTAAATCAAATTAATAACAATCAATTTTAAAAACATATAAAATGGCATTAGAGATAACAGACGCAACTTTTGAAGAAGTAGTATTAAAATCAGACAAACCAGTATTAGTAGATTTTTGGGCAGCTTGGTGTGGGCCATGCAGAATGGTAGGACCCATTGTAGACGAAATACATGCAGAATACGATGGTAAAGCAGTTGTAGGTAAAGTAGATGTAGATGCCAACCAAGAATTTGCCGCAAAATACGGAGTTAGAAACATACCAACAGTTTTAGTGTTTAAAAACGGAGAAGTTGTAGACAAACAAGTAGGTGTTGCTCCTAAAAAAACATATACAGATAAAATAGAAGCTGCGTTATAGTAGAGTAGCAATATTTTTTATGATATTAAAAAGGTTTGGCTAACGCTAAACCTTTTTTATTTTAGTGAAACTCAATTTTTAAAAGTAACAAAAGCTATTTTGTAATAATATTTAGACAATAGTACAGATTATAACCTTATTTTTAAAGAAACTATAGCAAACTACAGATCATTTAAAAAGAGTATTAGAAACTAAAAAGTAAGTATGAATTTATCTAAAATAAAATCTTCTGAAATTAAAAACCTAAACATGTTAGCAAAAAGTGTGGTAGAAGGTTTTATAACAGGTATGCATAAAAGTCCGTTTCATGGTTTTTCTGTAGAGTTTTCTGAGCACAAACTTTATAATAAAGGCGAAAGTACACGTCATATAGATTGGAAATTGTATGCGAAAACAGAAAAATTATATACTAAAAAATACGAAGAAGAAACTAATTTGCGTTGTCATATTATTATAGATAATTCTGCATCTATGCATTACCCCATTGTAAAAAAGCAAACATTAGCTTCTTTAAATAAGGTGGGTTTTTCTGCGGTAGCTGCAGCCTCTTTAATGGAAATCTTAAAGCGTCAAAGAGATGCTGTCGGTTTAAGTATTTATTCAGATTTATATGAATATTACGCACCCGAAAAAGGGAGTGAACGTCATAGAAAGATGTTAATTCATCAATTAGAACAATTATTAGTGTCAACATCTACCAAGACTACAGAAACGTATAAATATTTGCATGAAATTGCAGAAAAAATTCACAGGCGTTCATTAATTTTTCTGTTCACTGATATGTTTCAAACAACCAAAGAAAACGAGGCGCTTTTTGAAGCTTTACGTCATTTAAAATACAACAAACACGAGGTGGTTTTGTTTCATACATTTGATGGTAAAACAGAACTAAACTTTAATTTTAATAATTCACCCAAGAAATTTATTGATTTAGAAACCGGAGAAGAAATAAATATTTATGCAGAAAATGTTAAAGAAAAATACAGGGAAATTGTAGAAAATTATTTTAAAGATTTGAAAAATAAATGTTTACAGTATCAAATAGATTATGTTCCTGTAGATATTAATGCAGGTTTTAATGATGTATTGACAAAATATTTAATTAGTAGAAAAAAAATTAGATAATAATTCATTTTTTTATTTGCAGATATTAAAATCTATTATATATTTGCATCCGCTATAAGCAACGGTTTGGTAGTTCAGCTGGTTAGAATACCTGCCTGTCACGCAGGGGGTCGCGGGTTCGAGTCCCGTCCAGACCGCAAAAAGCATCTCATTTATGAGATGCTTTTTTTGTTTTATGTCAATTTAACTTGTTGTTTTTCAATTGTTTACAGGGTAAAATTTCACTATCTTCTCACAATCTCAAAAACCGCTCGGGGACTAAACCGGGGACTCTTTTTTTCTTGTAACCTAAAATAATTTTTATTTTTTTAAATAAAGCGATGTTGACAGTATTTAGGCTGCGTTTTGATTTTTTGTTCTAAAAAAAAACAATAGATATCTCGGTTTTTAAAAGAGTTAAAAAATAACTTATTGTAAAGGATGTATTCTAAAGTAAATACATATTGATTTTCATTGTTTTTTATTTTATTTCAAAACCTCTTCAGCAATTGGTTTTACTGGGATTTTCCTTTGGTTGTTTTTCTTTATTATTTTTGATGATTTTTAATAAAATTAAAGTTTCAAATCCATTAAAAGTTCCATTGAAAACAATGACAATCATGGTCAAAAAAGGAATTGAATATTTTAAAATTATTCTAGGAGATAATATTTAAGTTTTTATTACCTTTTTAACTTCTTTTTTACAAGGTAAATAATATTTTTTTCATTGTGAATTTCAATATCTTTAAAATCAATTAATTTTAAGCATTGGTTTCATTAAGAACCTTATATTTTATCGTCAATTGGACTATTGATTTTATGGGGGTTTTGCTTTGTTAGTTTGTGCTTGTTATTTTTGATGATATTTTAATAAAATTAAAGTATCAAACCTATTAAGAGTTCCATTTAAAATAATGAAAATGTAGCTTAAAAATTTATACCAAATTTATTAGGTAGTCCATTATTCTCTATGGCTTTGATTAAAAATTTCTGTGCAGATATACGTTGTCTTTTTTTAGTTAACAAAAAGTCTACAGTATTCACTTCTTTATCAACGGCTCTGTGTAAATATCTCCACTCACCCTTTACCTTAATATTGGTTTCATCTAATCTCCACCTTTTTCCAACTAATTTTTTTCTTCTTCTGAATTGTTGTTCTACAAGTGGTGTGAATTTGAATACCCAGCGTTTAATATTAGCATGATTCACTTTGCTTCCTCTGATAGATAAAAGTTCTTCTACATATCTGTAGCTAAGACTAAACCTTAATTTGAAGTAAACAGCTTGTAATATAATTGCTTTAGGAAAACAGTGACCTTTGAACATCTTTTTTATTGTAAATATAAAAAATTGATTTTTTCTTACATTAGATGCGACAGAAACGTATTTATTGATGGTAATAAAGATTCTAAGTTTTGTCCTAGAATGGTTTTGAAACAATTATTAAAATCAATTAATAGGTAAGTAACTACTGATCTCTATAGCTTAATTTTCAGTTTAAATGAAAGAGAAAGTATTTTTTACTGAAATAGAACTGAATTTATTTTCTTTGACATTGCTTATAATTTCTGGGAGATTTTCCCATATAATTCTTAAAAGTTCTGGAGAAATATAGCGGGTCGTCAAAACCAATTTTATAGCTAATTTGTTTTATGCTCAAATCTGTATAGCTAAGGTATTCGCAAGCTTTTTGAACCTTTTTTAATTTAAAAAATACAAGTATAGGGTAACCGGTTTCTAATTTAAATTTTGTGTGTAGGTAAGATTTTGAGTAATTGAACTTAGATGCGATATTATCGAGTGTAAAATTCTTATCTAGATTATTCATTAAAAATTCTTTGACAGAGTTAATTAGATTCTCTTTTGGGTGTGTTGTATTAATCGAATTAAGTTTATGGTAAACAAATGAGCTTATAAAATTCAGACCTAATAAATTTGCATATTCAATACTATTTAATAAATAATTGTTATTTAATAAATCGAAAATTTTATTAAATTTGTCTATAGTGCTTTTTGAGAAAGGGATATTTTTATAGTTATTAATATTGCTTTTTGAGTATCGATTATATATATTTTCACTAAAAGAACCCTGAAAATGAATCCAATAAATACTCCATGGATCATTATCATCAGCCCTGTATTCGTGTCTAGTGTTTTTTGGTATTATGCAAAAATGATTCGGTGAGATTAAAGTTTTTTGATCCTCAATAGTAACTATTCCTTTTCCTTTGGTACAGTATATAAAAATATATTCTTTAGCCCCTTTTTTTCTTAATCTATAATGATGGCTTGCAACAGGGTAATATCCCAAATCACTAATGTAAAAATTTCTTGAAATAGGATTGTTTTTTATATCCACTAAAAATGATTTTGGAAAAGCTATCATTTTTTGTCCAAGAAACCCTTCTTTTAAAGTGTTTTCATCCATTTAATTGCTATTAATGTGTTTTTTAGATTTTAATAAAGTTAATATTACATAGAATAAAGATAACAAAATATATTACATTTTTTTATTTTTTATTTAATTGACTGTTTTTACTTCGTGTTAATTTTTTTTTATTCAATTTTATATTGTGTTTATTGAGGATATTTAATAGATTCCTTTTTTATTAGTAATTCATAAATTTCTAGTCTCTTCAATTCTCCTTTTGGAGTGATATACAACTATTAAAAGTGATATTATCCATATTTGTGCTTTTTTTGTCTATTGTTTGAGTGCTTGTAAGTTGTACTTTTGTAAGATATTCTCAATTTATTTATAATATAATAATCATTTTAATAAAGAAGAGATTTGGTCATTGTAATTAATTAGGTATTTTATGGAGTTAGTTTATAGCTTCTTTTTCTATGCCGATATTAAAAAGAGTAGAACTTAAATTTAAATTAAAAAATGAAAACAGTTAAAACAAAATTACTTTGCATATTCTGCTTAATAGTAGTTATAGTAAGTTGTAATGATGATTCTTTAAGGATTGATTCTGAACCAGAATTTAATTCGTTTCTAGAAGATATTTCTTCTTTGCCTGGTGAAGTAATTACTTTAGAAGCAGTAATTTCTGACCCAGCAGGTGTAAAATCTATTAATATTAATTATGATAAATGGTTTTTAGATAAAACAATTGTTAAAGATTCTTTGCCGGATATTTATAATTTGTCTTATCGTTTTAAAGTTCCTGATGCCGAAGATGAATTTAGTGTTCATAAAATTTCTGTTACCGTAACTAACGCAGGTGATGTAGCTACTATAAAAGATGTGGTGGTGACTTTAGATAAAGATATAGCTGCACCAGTAATAATGGTTAATAGTCCTTTAGATGCGTCTACCGTGTTAATAGGTAATGGTGATGAAATAAGTTTTGATGTTGATTTAACTGATAGGGAGTTGTCTGAGTTTAAGATTGAAAGTGATATTTTAAATGAAACAATAGCTTTAAATGGTTCGGCTACTTATAAATACAGCAAATCTTTAGATGTATTAACACCTGGTAGTTATACTTTTAATATTACTGCTAAAGATGTTTCAGGCAATGATACACAAGCTTCGGTAACTGTAAATGTTGTTACAGATTTGCAGTTTCCTGCAATGTATTTAACAGATGAGACAAGTGATGCTGCGTTAAATCAAGATTTATTTGGTATTCCTTTTAGTACAACAGCGAGTCAAGCTACAGGAGAGAATGGGTATGTTTTTACAGCGCTATATTATTCTAAAAGTGCAAATTCTGAGGTGAGATTTATTCCTCAGAAAGAATCATTTTCGCCATTTGCATTTGGTGCAAATGCGAACAATGCAGGTAAATTAACATTAGGAAGCGATGCTACCGTTAATCCAATTGTTGTGCCTGGTGTTGGTTATTATGAAATATCAATTGATGTGAGAGACTTATCATATACAGTTACACCCTATACACCAACAGATGCAACTTTTAATCAAGTATATGTTTTGGGAAGAGGGATATTTGTAGATGCAACTACTTCTACTTGTACAAATAACGCAGATGGTTCTACTCAATGTTGGCATTTTAATTCTGGTAAGCCTCTTGTTCAAGACTCTGATAATCAGTACTTGTGGTCATTAGATGTTACTGTAAAAGATCAACCAGATGATAATGGTGCTAATGGATTTATATTAAATGCTAATCCAAATGGATGGGCTCCTTTTTGGAGAACTAATACCGAAGATCGTTCTATTGCAGTTCCTGGTGGTGGTGGTAATTATGTCTTTGAAGATAGTGCTTTAGATAAAGATTATACCTTCATATTTGATACTCATCTAAATAGGGTGATAATTAAAAATAGATAATCAAATATTGACACAAAAATAATATCAATTAAAAAATATATAAATGAAGCAATTAATTATAATTATAATAAGTGTTCTTTGTTTTAGTTTTTCGGCTACAGCTCAGAAAACTGTTAAAGGAACAATTACAGATGAATTGGGAGAGCCAATACCAGGTGTTAATATTTTAGAAAAAAACACATCAAAGGGTACTTTCTCTGATTTTGATGGTAAATTCACCATCTCTGTTGATGAAAAAGCTACCTTGGTATTTAGTTATTTGGGGTTCAAAACACAAGAAGTAAGTGTTAATGATAGGTCTCAAATTACGGTTAAAATGATATCTGATGAAACTCAATTAGATGAAATAGTTGTAATTGGGTACGGTTCCGTGAAAAAAGACAAAATAGCTACATCTATAGCAACTGTAGATGGATCAGAAATTTCAAAACAAGTTGCAAGTAATCCTGCAGAAGCGTTACAAGGTAAAGCAGCAGGTGTTCAGGTTTTGTCTTCTGGAGGTTCTCCAGGTGCATCTCCTAGAATTGTGATACGTGGTATTACTACAGCTAATGGTAGTACAAATCCACTTATTGTAATTGATGGTATTTTGCAACCAGATGGAACATCTTTAAATTCTGTAAACTCTCAAGATATAGATAGCTTTCAAATTTTAAAAGATGCAGCTGCATCTGCAATCTATGGTTCAAGAGCATCAAATGGTGTTGTTCTTATTACAACTAAAAGAGGTAAGGCAGGTAAAACCGTAGTTGGTGTAGATTTAAGTTATGGTGTGCAATATTGGCAAAAAATAGAAAGTGCAGATGCGCAAGAGTATATGAGAATAATGAATACCAGAAGAACAAATGATGGTAATGCACCATTGTTTGATCCTAATAATTTTCAAGGTGAAGGTACAGATTGGTGGAATGAAGTTGTTCAGAACTTTGCTCCAGTTTTAAATGCTAACGTAAGGGTTTCTGGAGGTTCAGAAGATTTAAAATATTCTGGAAGTGTTAGTGTTTTTGACCAGCAAGCAAATTACTCTAAGGGATTTTATCAAAGGATTACTGGAAGGTTTAATGTAGACTATAAGATTTCTGATAAAGTAACTCTTAAGCAGGATCTTAGTCCAAGAATTGAAAAATGGGAGAATACACCAAATTTGTTATTCAATTCAATGAGAATTGATCCTTTAACACCGGTATTTATTCCTCAAAGTGAGCGAGTGGGTAGAAATCAATATAGTATCTATGGTTTATCTCAAAATTTGGTACCAAATCCCGTGGCTCAATTGGCAAGACAGTTTAATGAAAATGATTTTTTTGGTTTTTTCTCTAATACACAATTAGATTATAAAATAGCACCAAGTTTAACATTTAGGTCTCAACTTGGTTTAAATATTTCTAGACAAACCTCACAAACATTTAATCCTGAGTATTTTATTGGTCCAAACCGACAGTTAGAAATTAATAATTTAACCAAAACAGTTACCAATAATTTTGACTATGTGTTAAATAATACAATAACTTTTGATAAAACCCTTAATGATAAGCACTATTTAAATATCACTGGTGGTATTGTGTTTGATTCAGAAAATTGGGATTATTTAAGAGGATATAGTGATGGTATTCCTAGCAATACAAATATGAATCTGTGGCAATTAGATGCAGCTGAAGGGGAGACTATTAGAGCAAATGCTAATAAGGCTACAGATAATATTTTGTCTGGTGTTTTTAGAACTATTTATAGTTATGATAATAGATACTTTTTCAATGGATCTGTAAGAGTTGATAAATCTTCAAGATTCCCAAAAAATGGAAGAACAGGAGTTTTCTCTAGTGTGTCTTTTGCTTGGGATATAGATTCAGAAGATTTTTTCAAAAGTGAGACTATTAATAACTTAAGAGTTAAAGTTGGTGCTGGTGAAGTAGGTAATCAAAATATAAGTCGTAACGGTCAGTTTTTCTCAATTGGTTCTGGCGATTTTGTATTTGGAGGTGATCGTGTTGTAGCTAACTTTTTGTCGCAATTTGGTAACCCTAATTTAAGATGGGAAACTGTGAGAGATAAGAATTTTGGAATTTCAATGGGTTTATTTAATAGTGAAATTACTATTGAAGCAGAGTATTATGAGAAAACTTCAGAAGATTTATTATTTAGTGTAGAAACACCAAATTATACAGGTATACCAGGTACTGTAGCTCAAAATGTAGGTAGTTTTCAATCTAAAGGTTTTGATCTAACTTTAGGGTATAATAAGAGTTGGAATGATTTTAAACTAAATGCAAATTTAACATTCTCTACCAATGAAAGTAAAGCAATAGAATTAGCTCCTGGAAACGAAGTGATTTTGGGGCAAAGAAGACCTCGATTAGGAAATAGATTTGTGAAAATTACCGAATTAGGGGAAACTGTAGGTTTGTTTCAGGGTTACCAAACTGCAGGGATATTTCAAAATCAAACTCAGTTAAATTCTCATACCTCAGAAGACGGAAATATAATTCAGCCTAATGCTCAAGTAGGTGATTTGATATTTGTAGATCAGAATGGAGATGGGGTTTTAAATGATGATGATTTAACAACAATTGGTAATCCATTTCCAGATTTTTATGGTGGTTTAAATCTTAATATGAGTTATAAGAATTTTGACTTTTCTATGCAGTGGTATGGAACTTTTGGAAATGATGTATTTAATATAAATACAGAATATATACGTGCTGGTACTCAAAATCTAAATGTATTAGCTGGTTTAGAAAACCTAGTATGGTCTCCAACAAATACAGGTGCACAATACCCAAGATTAACAGAACTTGATAGAAATGGAAATTATCAAAATCCATCAGACATTTTTATAGAAGACGGTTCTTATTTAAGATTACGTAACATTCAGTTAGGCTATAATTTTAAATTAAAAGGTGTTAATAAGTTTAGATTATACATAGCAGGGCAAAATTTACTAACATTTACTAAATATTCTGGTTTTGACCCTGAAGTAAGTAGTGGGGGTATTATTAACGGTCTAGGAGTTGATGCTTCAAGTAACCCTGTGGCAAAAACATTTTTATTAGGATTAAATTTAACATTATAAAATTATGAAAAAACTTATTTTATTTTTAGGATTTTGTATTGCTTTTCTTAACGTAAGTTGCGATGCAGACAAAATATTAGATCAGCCTTTACAAGGTAGACAGCAATTAGATGATTTTTTCTCATCATCAGAAAATGCAAAAGCATTTGTTAATAGTATTTATCAAATGGTTAATGGTACAAATTGGAATCAAGTAAATTTTCAGCGTCAAATTAATGAAATGGCATCTGATGATAATTGGGCAGGAAATACAAGACAGCCAAGACCAGATATTACAGGTATAGCACAATATAATGTGTTTCCAGGTTCTACTTATTTTAACTTATTTTGGGAAAATCATTACATAGGTATAACAAGGGCTAATATAGCTCTAGATAGAGTTCCTGAGGTAGAAATTGATGATGAAACAAAAGCTAGATTAATTGCAGAAGCAAAGTTTTTAAGAGCGTTCTTCTATTTTGATTTAGTTAGAAACTTTGGAGGCGTACCTATTGTAACTACGTACAATGAAATTTTAGAACCAACAATTAATGATAAGGTTAGGTCTTCTGTAGCTGAGGTTTATGAGTTTATTGAATTAGATTTAAAAGATGCCATGAATTCATTGCCATTAAGAAGTCAGCAAACTCTTGGGCAATCAGGAAGAGCAACTAAAGGTGCAGTACAATCTTTATTGGCAAAGGTGTATCTCTTTGAAGAAAAATGGGCAGAAGCTCAAGCTATGGCAAAAACCGTTATGGATTCAGGTGAGTATAGTTTAGAGGTAGATTTTGCTGATGTTTATAAAGTAGGTAATTTAAATGGTGTTGAAACTATTTTTGAAATTCAATATATTAATAACCCAACATTTAATGGTGTTGGTGGTCAGTTTTCCATTACTAATGGAAGTCGTGGAGATCGTGGTTGGGGATGGGCATCACCTTCAAGTGACTTGGAAAATGCTTTTTTAAGTGAAGGTGATAATATTAGGTTAAGATCTACGATTATAAAACACGGGGAACCTGTTTTTGGTGATCCTGCAGTAACTTCATTTGATGGAAAGCCAAGTGAAAATAAATCTGGTCGTACAAATAGAAAGTATTACATTCCAACAGATGAAAGACCAGATCCATATCAAAGAGGTCAATTGCCATTACATTACATTCATTTAAGATTAGCAGATGTTATTTTAATTCATGCAGAAGCTGCTTATTTTAATGGAGATGAGGCAGCTGCTAAAAGCTCTTTGCAATTGGTTAGAGATCGAGTTCAATTGCCTTCTAAAAATAATTTATCTGGAGACGCTTTAAGAGATGCAATATGGAAAGAAAGAAGATTAGAGTTGGCTTTAGAACAGCATAGGCTTTATGATCTTAGAAGACAAAAAATAAATGGAGTTCCTAGAATTGCTTTAATACTGGGGCCAAATGGTTCTTTTGTAAAGTACAATACAGAGGTAAGTACAGATCCTTTTGAGACAACTAATTTATTGGAACCTCAAAATAGTGGAGTATTATTTGATCCTAATATTCACTTATTATGGCCAATACCACCAGAAGAGATTCAATTGTCTAGAGGTAATATCGTGCAGAACCCTGGATATTAATTCGGTTTTAATAAATACAATATGTTGAATAAGTATTTTAATTATTTTTTTGGAGTAGTTTTTAGTTTGGTTTTTGTGGGCTGTAGTCAAGATATGGCTACAGATCCAAATGACCCAAAATTTGATGTTCCTGAAGAAGGTATAATACTTAACATTAATAACACATTTCAAGTTATAGATCATTTTGGTGCTTCAGGTGGTTTTCAAGATCAATGGGTCGGAAAATGGCCTGATGCATCCAAAAATAAAGTGGCTGAATTGCTTTTTAGTTCAGATACTGATGTGCAAGGTAATCCTAAAGGAATTGGTTTGTCTTTATGGAGAACAATTATAGGTGATGGAGCAGCTGATCAAGTTAATAGTGGTTTTTCTGCTTCCAATTGGTTTAGAGAAACAGAGTGTTATTTAGACGCTTCTGGAAATTACAATTGGTCAAAGCAGCAGGGAGAGCAGTGGTTTATGAACAAAGCAAGAGAATTTGGAGTTTCTAAATTTACTACATGGGCAACAGCACCTCCTTATTTTATGTCTAAAAATGGTTATGTTTTTAGTACTTCAGATGTGAGTAATTTTAATTGTAAGCCAGAAAATTATGCTAAATATGCAGATTTTTTAGCAACTGTAGTTAAGTATTATGAAGATCAAGGTTTTAATATTACAACTGTGTGTCCGTTTAATGAAACTCAATATCAATGGAATGCAGCTGCAGGTTCTGCTCAGCAATCAGGAACAAGGGCAACAAATGCAGAAATAGCTCAAGTAACTAAAATTATCGATAACGCATTTACTCAAAAAGGTGTAAAAGCAAAAATTATGCTTCCAGAAGCAGCGCAACTAAAATATTTGTTTGAAGGTGGTAATAACACTAGTAATCAGGTAAATGATTTTTTTAGTGAGTCTAGTTCAAATTATATTGGAAATTTAAAAAACTTATCTAAATACATAGCAGGTCACAGTTATTTTAGTAACGGTAATACTCAAGAGTCTTTAAGACAAAGAAAAACGTTAAAAACAACTTTAGCAAATTACAACTTAGATTATTGGCAGACAGAATATAGTCTATTAGGTACTGGTTATCAACAAGGTTTAGATGTTTCAACTTTTTCAGAAATTGATTATGCATTATGGATGGCTAGAATCATTCATACTGATTTAGCTTTTGGAAATGCTACAGGTTGGAGTTTTTGGACGGCTTTAAATCAATCGACTTTTGGAGATCATCCTTTTCGGTTTAATTTAATTTTATATGAACCAAATTCAAATAGCCCTACACATACCGATGGTACTTTTACTTCTAACAAACTTCTTTGGGCGTTAGGTAATTATAGCAGGTTTGTTAAACCAGGAATGGAAAGGTTTGAAGTTATTGATGCAGATTATAATGATGAAACATCGGTTGAAAACTTTATGATTTCAGGTTACAAAAATCAAAACACAAAAGAAATTGTCTTGGTATGTGTTAATAACACCGATACAAACAGAGATTTAAAATTAGAAAATTATAGTACAGATTTTGAAGTTAAGGGAGAGGCTTTTGAGGTATATACAACTTCAAATTCAAGTAATCTTAGAAAATCTACATCCTCTGTAGAGTCTGTTAGTATTCCAAAGAAATCTATAGTAACATTAAAAGCGGTCTTAAAGTAAGTCTAGCTGAAAAAAATTAATTAAAATAAAATTAGTACAACATGAAAAAGCATATCGAATTGAGATCTTTTTTTTTAGTTATAATATTTGGTCTTTTTGTTTTCGCTTGTTCAAGTGAGGGAGGTACAGATCCCAACGATCCTATTTTTGATGATATTGGTGATGAAGGTGGTGTTTCAGGTGATATAGCTTTTGATATAACACTTAAAGTTGATGCAACTGATGGTGTAAATATAAATCCAGATATATTTGGAGTAAATAATGATTGGAGAAGAGTGCCGAATACGGGTTTTTCTACTTTTACAAATACGCTTGAAGATATGGGGTTAAATTCTAAAGTTTTTAGATTTCCTGGTGGTTGGGAGTCAGAATTTTATGCTTGGACAAGTAATACAACTCCAAATTGGAAAGACGCTCCAGCAGAACCTGGGGCATCTGTATCTGCATTAAAAGAGAACTTTAATAACTACAGTATAGTAATACCTACTGTAGATGCTATGAATACAAACCCTGGTTCTTCTCAATGGAACAATGCAATACAAAAGTTAGAACAAGTTGCAGAAAATGCAATTGTAGCATCAGGTATTGATAATGGTATTGTAGAGATTGGTAATGAGTGGTGGTTACAATGGGCAGGAGGTGTTTCTAGAGCTCAGAAGTTAGATAAATATGTAAAAATTGCTATGGAAATAGCAGAGCATTTAGATGAAAAATTCCCAAATCACACCTTTAAACTTTTAGTGAATGGTGATTATACTTTTCCTGATGAGTTTACAACGATGAAGCAGAAATTTACAAAAGCATACGATGTTATTGATGGTGTGGCTTTACATACTTATACAGGTTATACAACAAATACACACAATATAAAAGACTTAGAAAAAAGAATAATAGATTGTGCTAATAACTTCAACTCTAACAAAAATTTCAAGTATTTGTCAGAGTGGATGCCTTCTAGAGACTATAATGAAAGATCGCTTTATATGGAGGTAGCTAATATTATTCCAGATATAATTCATATTTACGCAAGGTCAGGTTCAGAAGCAGCAGCTTATTGGCCTCCAGTAAATACTCCTGTTCCAGGTTTAGGTTTAACTAATTGGAATTTTTCTAAAATTTTCCCAACAGGTCAAATTTTAGGTGAAATGGCAAGTGAATATAAAGGTAAGGCATTAAAAACAACATCTAATACATTTCATATTGCAGCAGCTTTACAAGATGCAAGCACTATGGTTTTATATGTTACAGGAGCTAGAGAAAGTAGTAAAAAAGTTGGAGTCAAAGTAGATGGATTTACCATAACTTCTATAGAAAGTGTTCATCGTTTTGTTCCTTTTGATTATAATGATACAGCCAAAGCAGAGCCATATATAACAGAAGTAGCTTCTGCAAAATTATCCTCAAATAATGAAGTAGTTTTTGATATTAATAAAGAAGGGTTATATCAAATATATAAGATTATTTTAAAGGGTAATTAATTCCTGATTCAAGTGTTTTTGTCCATATTTATACTCTAGCCGTCTATTTTTTTAATTGATTTTTTGTTAATTTTATGTATGAAATAGGGTGGTAAATTAGGTTTTTGTTAATTTTTTACAATAAATGAATAAGAGTAGTATTTTATATGTTTTTATAATTTTTATATTTCTAATAAATTGTGAGTCTAAAGCTCAACAACAAGTTTCAAAAATAAATATTAATTCGAAAGAAATATATCAAACAATTGAAGGTTTTGGTGCGTCTGATGCATGGAGATGTCAATTTGTTGGTAAAAATTGGCCTGAACAAAAAAGAAAAAAAATAGCCAAGTTACTTTTTAGTCAAGAATTTGACAAACAAGGAAACCCAGAAGGAATTGGATTATCAATTTGGAGATTTTATATAGGTGCAGGAACAACCGAACAAAAAGATAGTTCTCATATAGAAAATGAATGGAGAAGAAGTGAATCTTTTTTAGATCCTAAAGGAAATTATGATTGGACAAAACAGAAAGGGCAACAATGGTTTTTAAATTCGGCTAAAAAATATGGAGTAGATCAATTTTTAGCATTTTCTATTTCAGCTCTTGTTCAATGGACAAAAAACGGAAAAGGTTTTAATGGCGATAATAAAGATGGAGAGATAAATTTAAAACCAGAGAATTTTGATGATTACGCTCAGTTTATTGTTGAGTTTTTAAAACACTTTAAATCTAAAGGAATTGCTTTTGATTATTTAAGTCCAATTAATGAACCTCAGTGGGATTGGGAAAAAAAATCACAAGAAGGTACACCAGCAACAAATGCTAATATTTTAAAAATCTCAAAATTGTTGAATGATAAGTTTAAAGAAAATAGCTTACAAACCAAAATTGTAATTGGTGAATCAGCAGATTTGCGATGGTTGTATTCAGATTTTGGAAAGCCAGAAAGAGGTAACCAAATAAAATATTTTTTCAATACCAAAAATAAAATTGAAAGTTTAAAAAAAACAATTTCAGGACACAGTTACTTTACAACATGGCCTGTAGATAGTTTACTCTCAATAAGAAAAAAGCTAAATAATAAATTACAAAAACATAATTTAGGTTATTGGCAAAGCGAATTTTGTATATTAGAAAATACAGATGATATTGGAGGAGGTTCAAAGCGAGATTTAGGAATTAATACGGCACTATATGTTGCTCGTGTAATACATGCAGATTTAACAATTGCAAATGCAAGTTCTTGGCAATGGTGGACAGCTTTAACCAATGCAGATTATAAAGATGGTTTAATTTATTTAGATACTGGAGATAATAAAGATTTATTCAATTTAAATAAAATGAAATCTGATGGAGATTTTCATGACTCAAAACTATTATGGGCTTTTGGTAACTTTTCTAGGTTTGTAAGGCCAAAAATGAAAAGAGTAAAAATTGATTTAAATGAACATAAAACACTCAAAGAAAAATATAAAGATTTTATGATTTCTGCTTATATAGATCAAGAAACTTCAAAGTTGGTAATTGTAGCCATTAATTATGGTAAAACAAATAAAACTATTGATTTTTCAGACTATAAAATAAATGCTAAGTATCAAACGTCTAAAGATAAAAATTTAGAATACCATAAAGTAACAAACCAAATAATAACATTAAAAGGACGTACAGTTAATACTCTTATTGGCAGTATATCTAACTAAATAAACAAAGTAATATATGAAACGTAATAGTAATTATTTTGAATTAGTTTTTAGTCTTTGTTTTGCAGTCATATGTATAAGTAGCTGCAAAGACAAAGATGTTGTAAAGAAAAAACCAAATATTGTCTTTATTCTTGCTGATGATTTAGGAGCTCATGATTTAAGTTATTCAGGTAGTAATTATTATGAAACTCCAAATATTGATGCTATTGCAAATGATGGTGTACAGTTTACTCAAGGTTATGCCGCTTGTCAAGTTTGTAGTCCTTCAAGAGCTAGTCTTTTGTTAGGACAATATACGGCTCGTCATGGAGTAACAGACTGGATTGGTGCAGCAACTGGAAAAAAATGGGGAGATTATTACAATACTAAAGTAATGCCACCTGAATACGCTCATGCATTACCAGAAGAGAGTATTACAATTGCGGAAGCTTTAAAACAAAACGGATACAAAACTTTTTTTGCAGGAAAATGGCATATAGGTGATGAACCTTATTCACCAGAGAATAATGGATTTGATATTAATATTGGTGGATGGGAAGTTGGTGGGCCAAAAGGAGGATATTATGCTCCTTGGAGAAACCCAAAATTAGATTATAAATACGAAGGAGAGAATTTAACTAAGCGATTGGCTTTAGAAACTGCAGATTTTATTTCAACTAATAAAGATGAACCATTTTTTGCTTTCTTGTCCTTTTACGCTGTTCATGGTCCTATTCAAACGACCCAAGAAAAATGGAGTAAATATAGAAATAAAGCAGAAGCTCAAGGTATACCTGAGTCTGGTTTTGAAATGGAGGCAAGATTACCTATCAGAAATGTACAAGATAATCCTATTTACGCAGGTTTAGTAGAATCTATGGATGATGCTGTAGGTGTTGTTTTAAAAAGATTAAAAGAATTAGGAATTGATGATAATACAATAATAGTCTTTACTTCTGATAATGGAGGAGTTGCTAGTGGAGATGCATTTTCTACGACTAATTTCCCATTAAGAGGAGGGAAAGGATATCAATGGGAGGGTGGTATTAGAGAGCCTTATTTGATTAAAGCACCAATGTTAAAAAATACACCTAAGTCTGTAGATTATCCTGTTTCAGGTATCGATTTTTATCCAACACTTTTAGACTTAGTTGGTGCAAAGAAAGATCCTAATCAGATTATAGATGGAGTAAGTTTAGTGCCATTATTAAAAGGGAAACCTTTAGATACAAGACCTCTATTTTGGCATTATCCTCACTATGGTAACCAAGGAGGAGACCCTGTAAGTATCATTAGAAAAAAAGAGTATAAATTGATTCATTATTGGGAAGATGGGCATGATGAGTTATATAATTTATCAAATGATTCAGGAGAGAAAAATGATATTTCTAAAAAAGAAGAAGTAATTGCTAAAAGTTTAAGAGTAGAGTTAGATACATATTTAAAAAATATGAATGCTAAAATACCTGAAGTTTATGCCGATTATGATGCAGCTAAAGCAGCTAAAAAACAAGAGGAAAGAAGAACGAAAATGTTACAACGCTTAGAAAAACAGCGTAAGAACTTTTTGAGTAAAGATTTTGATCCTAAGAATAACTGGTATGACAGTAGCTTAAATACAAAAGATTAACTTTTTTGATAAAGGATAAAAAACAATAAACAATCAAACTAAAATTATGTCTAACACAAAATTTAATTTTACCTACCTACTTTTTTTAGCACTAGTATCTGCTATGGGTGGTTTTCTCTTCGGATACGATTGGGTAGTTATAGGTGGTGCAAAACCATTTTATGAACTCTTTTTTAACATCGGTTCTCAACCAACATTACAGGGTTGGGCAATGAGTAGTGCTTTAATAGGCTGTATTTTCGGAGCTGTAATCTCTGGTTTTGTAGCAGATAAATTTGGTAGAAAACAACCTTTAATTTTAGCTGCAGCTTTGTTTACTTTATCTGCATTTGGTACAGGTTATGTAAATGAATTTACTCCCTTTATAATTTATCGTCTTATAGGCGGTTTAGGTATTGGATTAGCGTCTACTTTATCGCCAATGTATATTGCAGAAATAGCACCAGCAAAATATAGAGGGCAATTTGTAGCAATTAATCAATTAACACTAGTAATAGGAATTTTAGCTGCTCAGGTTGCTAACCTTTTTATTGCAGAAGCTATACCAGATGGTTTTTCGCCTGAAATGATTTTAGGTTCGTGGAACGGTCAAACCGGATGGCGTTGGATGTTTTGGGCAGAATTGATTCCTGCAGTTTTATTTTTTGGTTTGTTGTTTATTGTACCTAAAAGCCCAAGATTTTTAGTAAAAATAAACAATAATGATACTGCCAAATTGGTTTTATCTAAAATAGGTGGAACTAGTTATGCAGAAGAAGAGTTAGCTAATATTAAGCAAACACTTCAAGAAGGAAGTACTTCAAAAATTAGTTTTTCTGATTTTAAAAGTCCAAAGATTAAACCGATTCTAGTTATAGGTGTTGTTTTGGCAATATTCCAACAATGGTGTGGTATCAATATCATATTTAATTATGCAGAAGAAATCTTTACAGCAGCAGGTTACAGCGTAGGAGATATGCTTTTTAATATTGTAATTACGGGTAGTGTAAACTTAATATTTACGTTAGTTGCAATGCGAACTGTAGATAGTTGGGGGCGAAGAAAGTTAATGTTATTAGGCTCTATTGGATTAGGTGTTGTTTATATTATTTTAGGGGGGGCTTACTATATGGAGTTTACAGGATTGCCTGTATTACTTTTAGTGATTACTGCTATCGCTATTTATTCGATGTCTCTAGCACCAATTACCTGGGTAGTATTATCAGAAATTTTCCCAAATAAAATACGAGGTGTAGCAATGTCTATAGCAACATTCTCTCTTTGGGTAGCGTCATTTATATTAACCTTTACTTTTCCAATTTTAAATGATGCTTTAGGAGCCTCAGGAACGTTTTGGGTTTATGGATTTATCTGTATTGCAGGGTTTTTATTCATAAAAAATAAATTACCAGAAACAAAAGGAAAAAGTTTAGAAGAAATTGAATTAGAACTTACTAAAGACAAAGAATAATGAGTGAAATATTAAAAAAACACATAATTCTGAGTTGTATCTTTTTAATAAGTTTCAATATTGCTTGTGCTCAACAACATCATTTTACTTCAAAAAAAGGTATTACAACTTCTTACTTAGCTTCACTTAAACAAGAATTAAAAGTAAAATGGCCAAAAAATAGAACTATTAATTTAGTCTTTCATGGGCATTCTGTTCCTACTGGATACACTACTAGAGGTGTTTTAGATCGCTCAAATTCTTATCCATATAGAACTTTAAAAAAAGTAAATGATTTTTATCCGTACTCTGTTGTAAATACCATTACAACTTCAATAGGTGGAGAGCAGGCAGAACAAGGTGCAAAACGTTTTAAAGATGAGGTTTTAAATCATAGACCAGATGTACTCTTTATCGATTATGGATTAAACGATAGAAGTATTGGTTTAGAAAGAGCAAAAAAAGCTTGGGAGCAAATGATAAAAGAGGCATTAGCTTATGGTACAAAAGTTATTTTAATAACTCCAACACCAGATTTAAAAGAAGACATTGCTAAAGAAGACACGCCTTTGGCAAAACATAGCCAACAAATTAGAGCATTAGCTAAAAAGTACAATGTTGGTTTAGTAGATAGCTATGCACTATTTAAAGCTTTATCAGAAATTCAGCCTTTAAAAGGGTATATGTCTCAAAACAACCATATCAATCAAAAGGGTCATCAGTTTGTGGCTGATGCTATTTTTGAATATTTTAAATTATAAAAGTAAATCAAGAAATCTAAATAAATGAAGTTTCCTAAACATAAATATATTTTAACTATTTGCTTGTCAATATTAGCATTAACAGCTTGTGTAGACCATCAGCAAAAAGAAATAGATTTATCAGGTAAATGGAGTTTTAAGATAGATTCTACAGATGTGGGTGAAACTGAATATTGGTTTACAAAACAATTGGATGAAGTTATTCAATTGCCAGGTTCAATGGCAGAAAACGGTAAAGGAAATGATATTACTGTTAACACAAATTGGACAGGTAATATGTGGAATGACAGTTTGTGGTATAAAGATCCTAAAATGGCAAAATACCGAAAAGAAGGGAATGTAAAAGTGCCTTTTTGGTTAACGCCAGTTAAAGATTATAAAGGGGCTGCTTGGTATCAAAAAACAATAACTATTCCAGAGAATTGGAAAAATAAAAAAATTAACCTTCATTTAGAACGTGTACATTGGGAGTCTACAGTTTGGGTAGATAACAAAAAAGTAGGTATGCAGAATACCTTGGCTACTTCACATGATTATAATTTAGGAGATACTTTAAGCCCTGGAGAACATACTATCTCTATTCGTGTTGATAACAGGATAAAAGATATTGATGTTGGTAAAGATGCGCATAGTATTTCTGATAACACCCAAACAAATTGGAATGGTATTGTTGGAAATATCCAGCTAAAAGCTTCTACAAAAGTAGCACTAGGTCTGGTTAAATTATATCCAAATATTTCTAATAAAACTGTAAAGATTGTTGCTAAAATAGAAAATTATGTTGGTGATGTTAAACCAGAATTAAGTATTAAAGTACAAGAAAAAGGAAATAAAGAAAATATTTTAGAAGAGGTTGTAAGTGATATTCAGTTAGATTCAAATAATGAGGTTGTTGTAAATTTTAGCATGGGTATGAATCCTAAGCTATGGGATGAATTTAATCCGAATCTTTATGAAATGCAACTCACTTTAAAATCTAAAGAAGGTATTGATAAAAAGCGTATTAATTTTGGAATGCGAGAGTTTAAAGCAGATGGAACCATTTTCAAAATTAATGAACGTCCAATTTATTTAAGAGGAACTTTAGAATGTGCTATTTTTCCTAAAACAGGATATCCACCTACAGATATAGAATCTTGGAAACGTATTTTTAAGATTATACAAGCACACGGTTTAAACCACATGCGTTTTCATTCTTGGTGTCCTCCAGAAGCTGCTTTTGATGCAGCAGATGAAATGGGCGTTTATATTCAAGCAGAAGCCTCTGCATGGTTAGCAAATTTAGGAGATGGAAACCCGGTTGATACATGGTTGTATAAAGAAGGAGAAGCTATCATAAATGCTTACGGTAATCATCCGTCGTTTGTTATGATGACCTATGGGAACGAACCAAGTGGCAAGCATCACAAAGAATATTTAATAAAATACGTAAATCACTTTAAGAATTTTGATAACAGACGTTTATACACAAGTGGTGCTGGTTATCCGTATCTAGATAATATGGATTATTATAATCATACAGGCCCTAGAATTCAAGGTTGGAACGAAAACTTAAAAAGTATAATTAACGCCAAACTCTCTCAAACAGAGTTTGATTGGAGCAAGTTTATAGATAAAACACCAATGCCTTATGTAAGTCATGAAATGGGTCAATGGTGTGTATATCCAAATTTTAAAGAAATGGATAAGTATACAGGTGTATTAAAACCTAAAAACTTTGAAATTTTTAAAGAAACTTTAGAAGAAAATGGTATGCTGCATTTGGCAGATGAATATTTAAAAGCATCAGGTAAATTACAAACGCTGTGTTATAAAGCAGATATAGAAGCAGCTTTAAGAACTAAAGGAATGGCTGGTTTTCAATTACTAGATTTACACGATTTTCCTGGTCAAGGAACAGCTTTGGTAGGGGTTTTAGATGCTTTTTGGGATGAAAAAGGATATGTAACGCCAGAAGAATTTAAACAATTTAGTGGTACTACAGTTCCGTTAGCGCGTTTAGAAAAAAGAACTTTTAAAAATACAGAAACGCTATCTGCAACAATCGAAATTGCTCATTTCGGAGAAAAAACATTGCAGAATGTAACTCCAAAATGGACATTCACAAATACTGATGGGAGTATTTTTTCTGAGGGAGAATTAAAAACAACTAACATTCCGTTAGGAAATGGAATTCAATTAGGTCTAGTAAATCAATCTTTTAAAAAAATTAATAAAGCTCAAAAATTAACGTTAAGTATCTCTGTTAATGAGTTTAAAAATAGTTGGGATGTTTGGGTGTATCCTAATGAAAAACCATCAATAAAAACTACAAAAAATTATATAGTAACCAGTAAGTTAGATAACAAAACATTAGCTTATTTAAATAACGGTGGAAATGTTTTATTGAACATAACCAAAGGAGACATTACTCCAGAATATGGAGGAGATATAGGAATCGGGTTTTCAAGTATTTTTTGGAATACTTCATGGACTAACGACCAAAAACCACATACACTAGGTATTTTATGTAATCCTGAGCATCCAGCGTTAGCACATTTCCCAACAGAATATCATTCAAACTGGCAATGGTGGGATGCTGTGAGCCATTCAAACGTAATTATTTTTAACGAAATTCCAGAATTAAATCCAATTGTTAGAGTTATAGACGATTGGTTTAAAAACAGAAAAACAGCACTTCTTTTTGAAGCAAAAGTGGGTAAAGGTAAGCTATTGTTTTCTGGTATAGATTTACATACAAATTTAAAAGAACGATTAGAAGCACAACAATTATTGTATAGTTTAGAAAACTATATGGTTAGTGATGCTTTTAACCCAAAAGTAAATATTACAAACAACCAACTAAAAAGAATATTAAAAAATTAATACTCATTTTATTAGTATTTAAAAACATCGAAATATGAAAACTGTAAAAGCCTGGGAAGAAAAAGTTATCATTCCTACTTATGAAGTTGGAACACCAGAAAAATATCCTGTTTTTTTAGAAAAACGTGTATATCAAGCGAGTAGTGGAGCAGTTTATCCACATCCTGTAATCGAAAAAATTAGTGACACTAAAGTAGATAAAGAATGGGATGCTATTTTTATAGAAAATGATTATATAAAATTAATGATTTTACCTGCTTTAGGAGGAAGAATTCAAAGGGCTTATGATAAGGTTCGTAAACGTGATTTTGTGTATTACAATCATGTTATAAAACCAGCACTTGTGGGTTTAACTGGTCCTTGGATTTCTGGAGGAATAGAATTTAACTGGCCACAACATCATAGACCAAGTACTTACGACCCAACAGATTTTTATATAGAAGAAAATGAGGATGGAAGTAAAACTATTTGGGTAAGTGAATTAGAACGTATGTTTCGTACTAAAGGTATGGCAGGTTTTACATTGCACCCAGACAAAGCTTACATAGAAATTAAAGCACATTTGTATAATAGAACGCCACATCCGCAAACTTTTTTATGGTGGGCAAATCCTGCTGTAGCAGTTAACGATCACTATCAATCTGTATTTCCACCAGATGTAAATGCCGTTTTTGATCATGGAAAACGTGATGTTTCTGAATTCCCAATTGCAAAAGGAGAATACTACAAAGTAGATTACGCACCAGGAACAGATATTTCTAGATATAAGAATATTCCTGTGCCAACAAGTTATATGGCAATTACCTCAAAATATGATTTTGTAGGTGGTTACGAAAATGATTCAAAAGGAGGATTATTACACGTAGCAGACCATAATGTTTCACCAGGTAAAAAACAGTGGACTTGGGGTAATGGAGAATTTGGAAAAGCATGGGATCGAAATTTAACAGATGCAGATGGACCATATATTGAATTAATGTGTGGTGTGTACACAGACAATCAGCCAGATTTCTCTTGGATGCATCCTTACGAAGAGAAAAGCTTTAAGCAGTATTTTATGCCTTATTATAATGTTGGTGTAGTAAAAAATGCAACCAAAGAGGCTTTAGTAAACCTAGAAATGGTTGATGGTAAAGCTTTAGTAAAAGTTCATGTTACGTCTACCTATAGTAATAGTGTCATTACTTTAAAAGCTAATGAAAAAGTATTACATGAAGAAGTTTTAAACCTTTCTCCAGAGCTAGGTTTTGAGCAATATATAGAAATTGGAAGTCATACTTTTGGTGATTTACAAATTTCAGTAAATGATGCTGCTGGAAAAGTATTGGTTTCATGGGAACCAGATAAAGATTTATCAGAAGAAATTCCTGAACCTGCAAAAGCAGCAAAAGACCCTAAAGATATAGATACTGTAGAAGGTTTATATTTAAGAGGTTTACATTTAGAGCAGTACAGGCACGCTACATTTAATGCTACAAATTACTATGAAGAAGCACTAAGAAGAGCACCAAAAGATGTGCGTTGTAATAATGCAATGGGGCTTTGGTATATGCGCAAAGGGCAGTTAGAAAAATCTATCAAATATTTTAATACGGCTATTGAAACGTTAACAAGTCATAATCCAAACCCTTATGATGGAGAGCCTTACTTTAATAAAGGGTTGGCTTTAAATTTCTTAGGAAAAAAAGAAGAAGCTTACGCAAGTTTCTTTAAAGCGTGTTGGAATGCACAATGGCAAGATGCAGGTTATTTTAATTTGGCTCAAATAGATTGTTCTAAAGGTGATTTAGAAAAAGCGTTAGACCTTGTAGATAGAGCATTAATTAAAAACTGGCACAATCATAAAGCAAGACATTTAAAAGTTGTTATTTTAAGAAAACAAGATAAACTAGAAGCTGCTAGTAAATTAATAGAAGAATCTTTATCTATAGATAAATTTAATTTTGGGGTTTTAAACGAACGTTATATTTTATCAAACAAACAAGAAGATTTAGAAGTTCTTAAACATATTTTAAGAAATAATGCTCATAATTATATTGAGTTTTCTCTAGATTATGCTTCGGCAGGTCAGTTTGATGAAGCTATTACTTTATTAAAAGTGCATACAGGAGAAAATATCAATGTTTATCCTATGGTATACTACTTTATGGGATGGTTTTACGATCAAAAAGGAGATCATACAAATGCATTAGAAGCTTACAAAAAAGCACCTCAAATGTCAGATAAATATTGTTTCCCAAATAAAATAGAAGAAGTTTTAGCGTTACAAGCTGCTTGTAAAGCGAACCCATCTGATGCCAAAGCATTTTATTATGTAGGTAACTTTTGGTATGCAAATAGACAATATAAGGAAGCACAAGAATGTTGGGAAACATCCGTGAAGTTAGATGACCGCTTTGCTATTATTCATCGTAATCTGGCATTATTGTATTACAATAAAACCAATCAAAAAGAATTGGCAGTAAAACATTTAGAAACCGCTTTTGAGCTAGATAATACAGATGCTAGATTGTTAATGGAGTTGGATCAACTGTATAAGAAAATAAATATTTCTATAGACAAGCGTTTATCTCTTTTAGAACAATATATAGATTTAACCAATTCTAGAGACGATTTATATTTAGAGCGAATTTCATTATACAACCTAAAAGGTGACTTCGAAAAAGCTAAAGAATTGATAGAAAACCGCCAGTTTCATCCTTGGGAAGGAGGAGAAGGTAAAGTGCCATTTCAATATTTAACTTGTTATACAGAACTAGCTAAGAAAAACATCAACCTTAAGAATTTTGATTATGCAATAGAGTTGTTAACTGTAGCAAAAACATATCCTCATAATTTAGGAGAAGGTAAATTACATGGTACAGTTGAAAATGATATTGACTATTGGTTAGGTTGTGCATATGAAGGTTTAGGGAATGTTGAGAAAGCTAAGGAATTTTTTGAATTAGCATCAGAAGGCTTAAGTGATCCAAGTCCTGCAATATTTTATAATGATCAACAACCAGATAAGATTTTCTATCAAGGGTTGGCATTACAAAAATTAGGAAAATCTAAAAAAGCAAAAAAGAGATTTGATAATCTTTTAAATTATGGTATAAATCACATGAATGATGATGTAAAGTTAGATTACTTTGCTATTTCACTACCAGATTTATTAATATGGGAAGAAGATTTAAATATTATCAATAAAATACATTGTAACTACTTAATTGGTCTTGGTCAGTTAGGAAAAGGTAATGATGCTGAAGCTATTGAAGCTTTTGATAAAGTAAAACATACGAACTTATCTCATATACCAGCAAATATTCATGCACAATTGGTTGGTGTTTCATAATATTACTAAACTTCATGAACTTTAAATATGTAATGTATTACAGTATTATTTTCTTCCTTACGGGAGTAAATAGTACTGTTTTTTCTCAAGAGGATAAACCCAATATTGTCATCATTTATGTAGATGATTTAGGTTTTGGTGATATTGGAGTAAATGGTGCAATTGGGGTAAAAACACCTTATATAGATACTTTAGCAAAAAATGGACTAAACCTTACTGACGCACACTGTTCTGCTGCAACTTGTACACCATCTCGTTACTCATTATTAACGGGTAGTTATGCATTTAGAAATAATGCGGCTATTTTAGAGGGTGATGCTCCTTTAATAATTGACACTAAAAAGGAGACGTTACCAAAAATGTTGCAAAAAGCAGGATATACAACAGGCGTAGTTGGTAAATGGCACTTAGGTTTGGGTAAAGGAAAAATAGACTGGAACAAGCGTATTCCTTTAGGTCCAAAAGAAGTTGGTTTTGATTATAGTTTTTTAATTCCTGCAACTGGAGATAGAGTTCCTACTGTATTTTTGGAAAATCAAGAAGTTGTTGGTTTAGATATTAATGATCCAATAACTGTAAGTTATGGTACAAGAATTGAAGGCTACCCTTGGGGGTTTAAACATCCAGAATTATTAAAACAACATACAGATCCTTATCATCAAGGAGCTGTAATTAATGGAATTAGTAGAATTGGTTATATGAAAGGCGGAAAAGATGCGCTTTGGGTTGATGAAGATATCCCTTTTGTGCTTTCTGAAACTGCTAATAGTTTTATAGAAGATAATAAAGAAAATCCGTTCTTTTTGTATTTTTCTTTACACGATATTCATCAACCAAGAATAGCTAATATTAAGTTTGTAGAAAGCAGTACTATGGGACCTCGTGGAGACGTTATTGCGCAAATGGATTGGTGTGTAGGTCAAATTACAGAAAGTCTAAAAAAACAAAACCTTTTAGAAAATACGTTAATCATTTTTACAAGTGATAACGGACCAATTTTAGATGACGGATATGTAGATTACGCTAGAGAATTAGTTGGTAATCATAAGCCAGGAGGCGTTTATAGAGGTAGTAAATATTCTGTTTATGAGGCAGGAACAAGAATGCCAACAATAGTGCATTGGCCAAAAGAAGTTAAACCAGGCACAAGTTCTGCGTTGCTATCTCAAGTAGATTTGTATAAATCTCTGGCTTGTTTAGTAAAGCAAGATGTTGAAAAAGGTGCTGCACCAGATAGTCAAGATTTTTTAAAATCGTGGTTAGGGAAATCGAATAAAGGGCGTAAATTTTTATTAGAAGAAGCATATACTTACGGTTTAAGAAAGGGAAAGTGGAAATACATACAACCTAAAAAGAAACCTGTACCTAATTGGATTGTACAAAAATTTGTAGATCCTGGATTTAGAGATGAAGTGCAATTATTTAATTTGCATGAAGATCCATCAGAAAAAAATAATATAGCTTTAAATTATCCAGAAGTTGTTGCTAAAATGAAGGCAAAATTAAGTGAAATTTTAGGAGAATAAACTGTTATGAAATACGTATTCTACATATTATGCTGTTTAACAATTTTATCTTGTAAATCTAAAGATAAACCAAATGTTCTATGGATAACCATTGAGGACACCTCTCCACAATTTATGGGTTGTTATGGCAATGAAAATGCTAGTACACCTGTAATCGATAAATTGGCAAAAGAAGGTGTTCGTTTCACCAATGCATTTTCAACAGGTACAGTATGTTCAGCAAGTAGATCTACCATAATTACAGGAGCTAGAACTTTTAGAACAGGTACAGGGCACCAAAGAAGTCAATATCCAATTCCAAATTATATAAAAGGATTTTCTTATTATTTAAAACAACTAGGATATTATACTACTAATAATTCAAAAACAGATTATAATATTGCTAACGAAAGAGAATTCATAAAAGAAGCTTGGGACGAAAGTTCTAATAAAGCAACTTGGAAAGATAGACAAGAAGGGCAACCTTTTTTTTCAGTATTTAATTTTGCTGAGTCACATCAATCAAGAACCATGTCTTGGTCTTTTAAGCAATATGTAAAGCATGTTTGGAATTATCTACCAGAAGAAGATAGAATAGCCGATAATGCTTTTGAAATGCCTCCTTTTTATAATGACACTCCAGAAATGCGTAAGCAATTTGCAAGAGTTTATAATTCTATTAAATTAACTGATAATAGAATTGGTGAATTACTACAAAAGCTAAAGGATGATGGCTTAAAAGATGATACTATTATTTTCTTTTATGGAGATCATGGAGAAGGAATTCCAAGAGGAAAAACTAATGGAATAAATTTAGGATATAGAGTACCATTTATAGTTTGGTTTCCAGAAAAATACAAGCATTTATCACCTTGGAAAACAGGAGGAATTTCTGAAGAACTTTTTAGTTTTGAAGATTTAGGACCAAGTATGATAGATTTATTAGGAGGAGAACCTCCAGAATATATGAAGGGTAAATCTTTTTTTAAAGTTAATTCAAAATTAAAGAATGAGTTGTTATTGCTTTCTACAGATCGAGTAGATAATGGCTTAGATTTAGTAAGAAGTGTAACAGATGGCAAGTATATTTATTCAAGAAACTATATGCCATTTATACCAGAAGTGCGTTATATCAATTATTTAGAAATAGCAGATATAACCAAACACATGCGAAAAGACTTAAAAGACGGTAAACTTAATGCATTACAGTCTGGTATTTTTAATGAACGACCATACGAAGTATTATATGATATTGAAAATGATATTTGGGAAACCAATAATTTAGCTGGTAATCCAAAGTATAAGTCTATTGTTGATAATATGAGGCAATTTATGGATGCTGAGCTTTTAAAGGCGAAAGACATCATGTTTATGCCAGAATATGAAATGGCTAAAATTTCAGAAAAACAAACACCTTACGAATACCGTTTAAAAACATCCGAATATAATTTTGATGAGATTTACAAAGTAGCATCTTTGTCTGGTAAAAAAGGAAAAGATATTACTAAAGCTCAAATAGCCTACTTAAAACATAAAAATGCTATGGTACGTTATTGGGCAAGCATTGGATTAATGTCTCAAGACAAAGCTTCTTTACAATCTTATCAAAAGCAATTAAATAAATCGCTTTTAGATAATTACCCTCCAGTTTCTATAACGATTTCTGCTTTATTATATCAAAAATTTGATAAAAATAATAAAGCAATACAAGTTTTAAACAAATATTGTAAGAGTAGCAATCAAGATTGGCAGTTATCCTTAATGAGTATAAATTATATGCTTTATTTTAAAGATAGAAAACCATTTGAAATAGCAGTTTTAGAGCTATTAGAAAGACCTAATCTTAAAGGGCATGTTAAGAGTTCGTGCCATGATTTCATCAATAGTCAAAAAATAAAAAACACGATTTAAGCAGTACATAAAAAAAGAAAAACATATGAGAAAAATACTCCACATTACAATTATAATAGCGCTTTTATTTTTAAGTTCTTGTACTTCCAAGATTCATAAGATAGATATTTCTGGTCAATGGCAAGTAAAGCTAGATTCAACAAATATTGGTAATTCACAAGGTTGGGCCAACAATAAATTTAAAGGAACTTCTATAAACTTACCAAACACTTTAGATGGTGCAGAAATTGGAACACCAGATACGCTAAAGCCTGCTATTAACAATTATGTAATGTCTAATTTAACCAGAAAGTATCAATATATTGGTAAAGCATGGTATCAAAAAGAAATAGAAATTCCAACTTCTTGGAAAGATAAAAATATTCAATTAGGTTTAGAACGTATCATTTGGGAATCATCAGTTTATATAGATGGTAAATTGATAGGAAGCGCAAATAGTCTTGTTGGTAGTCACAATTATAACCTAACCAATAACCTAACTCCAGGAAAACATTTGCTTACAATTTGTATAGACAATTCTAATAAGTTTCCACTGATTAATGTTGCAGGAACAATGTATCCAGTTAAGGTTAATCAAGATATGGCTCATGCTTACACTAATCATACGCAAATAAAATGGAATGGTATTTTAGGCGATATGGAGTTAGTTGCTCACGATAAAGACGAACCAGAAAACATTCAAATCTACCCAAATGCAGCGCTTAATAAATTGAAATTAACATTTACGCAACCTAGTCAAGTTGGAGAGTCTGTAAGCCTCATAATAAAATCTACTGATGGTGTTGAGGTGTATAACAAAAAAGTGAAGACCTCTAAAACTGAAGGAAATGAGTTTGTATTAGAAATAAATAAACCTAACGATTTAGAGTTATGGGACGAATTTAATCCTAAATTATATGATGTTGAGGTAGTTACCAATACAGGTACAACTAGTGCTAGATTTGGTTATAAGTATGTGAGCAGTAAGGGTGGAGATTTGTTATTAAATGATAAGCGAATTTTCTTAAGAGGAAATTTAGAATGTGTAATTTTTCCATTAACAGGACATCCCCCAACAAAAAAAGAAGAATGGGCTACATTGATAAAGCAAGCTAAAGATTATGGATTAAATCACTTACGTTTTCATTCATGGTGTCCACCAAAAACTGCATTTGAAGCTGCAGATGAAGCAGGGTTTTATGTGCAAGTAGAATTGCCTCATTGGAGTTTAAAAGTTGGTGAAGACAAAAAAACAACCAAGTTTTTAAAACAAGAAGCAGATAAAATAATTAAAGATTACGGAAATCATCCATCGTTTATTTTTATGGCTTTAGGTAATGAGTTACAAGGAGACATCAGTGTTTTAAATGATATGGTTGCGGATTTAAAACCTAAAGATAATAGACATTTGTATGCAACTACTGCATTTTCATTTCAACAACCAACTGGTACAAGACCAGAAAAAGAAGATGAGTTTTTTATTGCACAATGGACAGATAAAGGATGGATTAGAGGTCAAGGTATTTTTAATGCAAAAGCACCTCACTTTAATGCAGATTACACATCAGGAGCAGGTCATATAAATGTACCTTTAGTATCCCATGAAATAGGACAATATTCTGTATATCCAGATATGAGTGAAATCGAAAAATATACAGGGGTATTAAAACCATTAAATTTTATTGCTGTAAAAAATGATTTAGAGAAAAAAGGACTTATCGATTTAGCGCCTGATTTTACGTACGCTTCAGGAAAATTAGCAGCATTATTATACAAAGAAGAAATAGAACGCGCATTAAAAACACCAAGTTTTGATGGTTTTCAATTATTACAATTGCAAGATTTTCCGGGTCAAGGTACAGCTTTAGTTGGTTTGTTAAATGCATTCTGGGAATCTAAAGGTGTAATTTCTGCAGAAGAATTTAGTCAATTTAATAGTGAGTTAGTTCCGCTAATTCGATTTGAAAAAGCAGTTTATGAAAATGGAGAAACATTTGAAGCTTCTATAGAAATTGCTAATTTTTATAAAGAGTTAAAAAATAAAACTATAGATTGGGTTATTACTGATGAAGCAAAAAATGTAGTAAAAAAAGGATCTTTAACAGGTGTAAACTTAATGATAGGCAACAATACCGATTTAGGTAAAATTCTCCATACTATTAAAATTAATCAGGCTAAAAAATTAACCATAACAGTTAGTGTAAACAATACAAAATATAAGAATAGTTGGAATATTTGGGTGTATCCTAAAAATATTTCTACTACAGATGATGATATAATTTTTACTGCATCAATAACAGAAGCCGAAAAAGCATTGCAAAAAGGGAAAAAGGTGTTTTTAAACCCAAACCCAAAATTATTAAAAGGAATTACAGGTCGTTTTGTTCCTGTATTTTGGAGTCCTGTTCACTTCCCAAATCAACCAGCAACAATGGGAGTATTGTTAGATGAAAAACATCCAGCATTTAACAATTTCCCAACAGATTCTTACAGTAACTGGCAATGGTGGGATTTATGTATCAATTCAAAATCAATTGTTGTAGACGCTATTAATGCTAAACCTTTAGTAAGTGTAATCGATAATTTTGTAACCAATCATCATTTAACCAATTTATTCGAAGCTAAAGTAGGTAAAGGGCAATTGGTGTTTTCATCTATAGACTTAACATCAAATTTAAATAAAAGACCTGTTGCTAGACAGTTAAAACATAGTGTTGTCAATTACATGAAAAGTAGCTCTTTTAATCCTTCAAACTCAATAAGTATAAAAGATATAAAATCTTTAAAATTAAAGGGAAAACAATCTAATTTCTCTGCAAAAGATATTTATCAATAATAATATATAACCTAAAAATTTTAAAATGTACAACAAATTTAATATTCAAAGCAGTCAGTTTTTATTTAGTCTTATTTTATTCGCATTTGTGTTTGTTTCCTGTTCAGAGGGTAATTCTACATCACCTGATGACGAACAATTTAATGATTTAGATGATGATACAGTTGCAGCCGCAAAACCATTGCTTAATTCAGAAAATACAAGCAATTGGATTTTAATGTTCGAAGATAATTTTGATAAATTCGAACCTACTAAATGGACCAAAAATAACTCTGCAAAAAGTAGAGCAGCTCGTCCAGGAGTTGGTATCAATCAATGGTTTTGGAAACCAGAAAATGTAAGTTATAAAGAGGGAAACTTAGTTCTTAAAAGCGAAAAAGTAGCTAATGATGTACTGCATTGTGGAGGTGTTTTTACAAATAATTTATTCGAATTTAAATACGGTTATATAGAAGCTAAAATAAAAATTGCAGAAACTTTTTTTGGCACTCATACCGCTCTTTGGTTGCAAGGAGATAATATGGGGAATATAGATGGTACAGGTAATGACGGCGCAGAAATAGATGTTTTTGAATCTGCTTGGATTGGTGATTACACAAAAAGTGTAGTGCATATAGATGGCTATGGACAAAGCCATAAAGCAAATACAAGACGTTATGAAACTCCTGGTCTTCACTCTGGTTACCATACTTTTGGGTTACTTTGGAACGAAGATAAGTTAGAGGTTTATTATGATGGGCAATTTAAAACACGCTATCAAGGTATATGGGTTCCGCAAGTTGAAGAATTCTTATGGTTATCTACAGGTGCAAGTTTTGGAGGCGCTGCAAATACTAATTTTTCAGAAAGAAATATAGGAGAGTTTACAGAAGCTAAAGTAGATTATATTAGAGTTTGGAAAATGAATTAAAAGCAATGAAAGTGTTTTTGTCTATGTTTTGAAGATATTAATCCATTTAAGTTTTAATAAAATCGACTAGTTTTATACAAAAAATTTTAACTAAATTTTAAATTATGAAACAAAAAATTACTTTTTTATTTTTAATCTTACTAAGTTCCACTAGTTTGGTCTTTGGGCAAACAATGGTTGCTGATTTTGAAGGAACTGAAACAGGTTTACTTAACACAGGAGGAGGCATTACAACAGCAGTAATTGCTAACCCTAATCCAACTGGTGAAAACACAACAGCTAATTGTCTTGAAATAAAAAGAACTGGAGCTCAATGGTGGATTTTACAAGGTATTGATGTAGATGATATTGCAATTTCAGATACTGATACAAAATTTATTAGTATGATGGTACATTTTCCAGCTCAAACTGATATAGGTGTTCGTTTAGATGCTACAGCAGATGATGCTAATGGAACACTAATAGTAAGACCTTTAAATTCTTATACAGATTTTAACCAATGGCAACAAATGATATTTGAAGTTAAAGATGGTCCAGATGCTACAGCTTTTACTTTAGGAACGTTATTTAGAATTTCATTTCATCCAGATATGGGTTTTGAAAATGATCCTGCAGGACAAGTTCTAAATGATTCAGATTCGTTAGGTTATATAGATGAAGTACAAATTCTAGATAGCAACCCACTAAGTACTTCAAACTTTGAGTTTAATAATACTATTTCTTTATCTCCTAATCCTGCAAGCAACATTTTTAAAGTAAATACTTTAAACAATACTATTATAAAAGAGATTTCTATTTATAATATTTTAGGTAAAAAAGTAAATGCTCTTAACATTGGTGTAAATCAGTTCGATATTTCTTCTTTATCTACAGGAATGTATATGGTAAAAATTAAAGATAGTAAAGGGAGTATAGCTTCTAAAAAACTATTTGTAAAATAAATATTGTTTACTAACTATCTATTTCATTAGATAAAGATTAACTAGAAAAACAGACGTATTTATATGTCTGTTTTTTTATTTTTTAATTCACGATTATAATGTTCATGTCATGAAGTTTTTCTTAAGAATATTCTTGTTTGCCTTTTTAATGATTTCTTGTAAACAACAAATAAAATTAAGGCCTAAATATACCGCGAAAGTATGGGAGAATCCAGAATGGGAAAATCCAGAAATATTCCAAATAAATAGAGAATCTCCAAAAGCTACTTTTTATAATTACGACAATTTAGATAATGCAATTCTTGGTAAAGACTGGAAATCATCTTCAAATTATAAGTTATTAAACGGCACTTGGAATTTTTATTACTCAGATAGCGTTCAAGGCAGACCAGAAAATTTTTACAAAGAAGATTTCAATTTAGATGGTTGGGATACCATTTCAGTACCTTCAAATTGGGAACTAAAAGGCTTTGGACTACCTATTTATACAAATGTTGTTTATGTTTTTCCAAAAAATCCACCATTTATTCCTCATAATATAAACAATGTAGGAAGTTATAAACGTGATTTTGAAATCCCCACGAATTGGAAAAATAAAGACATTTATTTGCATTTTGCTGGTGTAAGTGGCGCTATGTATGTTTATATAAATGGAGAAAAAGTAGGTTACTCAGAAGGCAGTAAAACCCCAGCTGAGTTTAATATTAGTAAATATATTAAGTCAGGAAAAAATCAGATTGCAGTACAGGTTTTACGTTGGTCTGACGCGAGTTATATAGAAGATCAAGATTTTTGGAGATTAAGTGGTATAGAAAGAGATGTGTATTTAAGAGCAGACCACCCAATAGCAATTAATGATTTTAAAGTAGGCAGTGATTTGGTAAACAATTATAAAGATGGAGCATTTAGTATAGATATAGAACTTAAAAACACAAAACTATCTTTTGAAAAAAGAAAACTAGAGGTTACACTTTGGGATGATGACAAAAAACAAATTTTTTCTACAACTAAAATAGTTGATATTTCAGAAGCCAAATCAAACATAACTTTTAAAGATAATATTAAAAATGTAAAACCTTGGACAGCAGAGACTCCCAACTTATATACAGCAGTTTTATCATTAAGTAATCTTGATGGGGAGCTTTTACAAACTACTTCAGTAAAAGTAGGTTTTAGAAATATAAAAATTAAGAATAGCCAATTTTTAGTAAACGGAAAACCTGTTTTAATCAAGGGAGTTAACCTTCACGATCATGACGAAACTAAAGGACATGTGGTAGATGAAGCATTAACCATAAAAGACCTTAAGTTGATGAAACAGAATAATGTAAATGCCATTCGATGTAGCCATTATCCTAAAAATGATTTTTTTTATGATTTATGTGATACATATGGATTTTATGTAATTGATGAAGCCAATATAGAAACCCATGGAATGGGGACAACTAACCAAGGTCTAGACAAAAAACCTGAGGTAAAAAAGATACACCCAGCTTATAGAGAAGATTGGAAAGCCGCTCATTTAGATAGAACAATTCGCATGTTTGAGCGTGATAAAAATCATCCTTCAATTGTTACTTGGTCTTTAGGTAATGAGGCAGGAAATGGAGATAACTTTTTTGTAACTTATTATTGGTTGAAAGAAAATGATTTAACGAGACCTACTCAATACGAAGGTGCAACCAAATACGAGAATACAGACATTCAAGCACCAATGTACGATCGTATTCCTCAATTGATTAAATACGCAGAAAACAACCCAAAACGACCTCTAATTTTATGTGAATATTCTCATGCTATGGGAAATAGTTTGGGGAATTTTAAAGATTATTGGGACGTTATTCGAAAATACGATGTTTTACAAGGAGGTTTTATTTGGGATTGGGTAGACCAAGGTCTTTTAACTGAAACAGAAGACGGACAAAAATATTGGGGTTATGGAGGTGATTTTAAAGCTGCTCACTTGCAACATGATGCTAATTTTTGTTTAAACGGAATTGTAAATCCAGACAGAACACCACACCCTGGTTTAGAAGAATTGAAAAAAGTATATCAAAACATTCAATTTTCGGATGTTAACTTTAAGACGGGTCAGGTAAAAATTTTTAATGAATATTTCTTTACCAATTTAATTAACTTTAAAATAGATTGGGAGCTTTTTAAAGAAGGCGAAAAAGTAACCTCTGGAAGTTTAGGAGTTTTAGATATAGCTCCTCAAAAATCAAAAATAGTACAATTAAATTTACCTGAATTAGAAGATAAAAAGCATGAATACCAACTTAATTTTTTAGCAACTACCCATAAAAATTTACCATTACTTTCTAAGGGATTTCCTCTAGCAAAAGCGCAATTTGTAACAGGTACTTTTATACCTAATTTCAAAGAAAATTCTACAGAGCATTTAATGCTTTCTTCCACTGAAAACGAAGTTGTTTTAAAATCAGAAAATTTTACAGCTAGTTTTAATAAGAAAACAGGAGCACTATCAAAGTTAGATTACGGAAACGGAAATATTATCCAAAAAGGAATATCTACTAATTTTTGGAGAGCAACCACAGATAACGATTACGGATTCAACATGCTTAAACATTTTGGTGTTTGGAAAAAAGCTACTGAAAAGCAAGAGTTAACCTCTATGCTTTTAAATGATGAGAAATCGACACTTGATTTATTATTCGCAGATAAAATTAGTTTTAATGGAAATACTGTACATCTAGAAATGACTTATAAACTGCCTGAAGACATTGCAGCAATAAAGATGGAGTATGTAATTGATGCATCTGGGCAAATAACAATTAAAAGCGCTTTACAAAACCTAAAAAAAGCGTTGCCTAATTTACCTCGTTTTGGAACTAACTTTATTGTAAATAAAGACTTAAATCAAGTAAATTGGTATGGTAGAGGACCTTTAGAAAATTATCAAGATAGAAAAACATCGCAATTTGTTGGTAATTATAAAGCTTCTGTTTCAGAATTGTATTTTCCATATATCAGGCCTCAAGAAAATGGCTATAGAACTGATGTGCGTTGGGTAACATTTACAAATAGATTAGGACAAGGTATTAAAGTGTTAGGTCCAGAAAATATTGGTTTTAGTGCGCATCATCAATACAATTCAGATTTTGATGCTGGCGAAACCAAACAACAACGCCATACTATAGATATTAAAAAAAGAGACTTTGTAAATATTAATATAGATAATGAACAAATGGGTGTTGGAGGAGACACAAGTTGGTGGACAAGGCCTTTAGAGCAATACCAAATTAAAGCAAAAAATCAATCGTTTTCTTACAGTATCATTCCCATTCAATAGTTATGGCTAATTATTTTTATAAATGAATCGTTTTTTCTCATTATTTCTTTTCTCACTCATTGTTAGCTTTGGATGTAAATCAAAATTAGAGACTCCAAAAGACAAGTTACCTAACGTAATCATTATTTTAGTTGATGATGCTGGTTATGTAGATTTTGGTTTTATGGGAAGTAAAGATTTACAAACGCCTCATATTGATGACTTAGCTAAAAGTGGTGTAATTTTTACTGATGCGCATGTTAGTGCTACTGTTTGTGCACCTTCAAGAGCAGGTTTAATCACAGGAAAATATCAACAGCGTTTTGGTTTTGAAGCCAATGGAACAGGAGGAATTGGTTTAAGTGATGACGTAACCACCATTGCAGATGTATTCCAAAACAATGGTTACAATACCTATGCTTTAGGAAAATGGCATTTAGGAGAAGAAACTTCCGATCATCCAAACCAAAGAGGGTTCGATGAGTTTTATGGATTTCTAGCGGGAAGTCGTTCTTATTTCTCATTAGAAAATCCATCAAAAGAAAAAATGCTACAACACAATGGAAAACGTGTAGTTTTTGATGGCTATATGACTGATGTTTTAGGAGACCAGTCTGTTCAATTTGTTGCAGATTCAAAAGAGAAACCATTTTTCATGTACTTGTCTTACAATGCGGTTCACACTCCAATGCATGCTAAAAAAGAAGATTTAGAAAAATTTATAAATCATCCAAGACAAAAGTTAGCAGCCATGACTTGGAATTTAGATAAGAACATAGGTAAACTTTTAGAAAAACTTGAAGAACTAGGTAAAAGAGAAAACACATTAATTTATTTTTTAAGTGATAATGGAGGGGCTCATAATAATCAATCTTCTACAGGAGTTCTAAAAGGGTGGAAAGGAAATAAATTTGAAGGTGGTCATAGAGTTCCATTTGTAATCAGTTGGCCAAAAATGGTTAATGGAAATCAAAAATTTGAAGGATTATCATCTTCATTAGATATTTTTACCACCTCTTTAAGTGCTACTAAAATTAATAAACCCAAAATATTACAATTAGATGGCAAAAATTTGTTGCCTTATGTAAAAGGCGAAAAAAAAGGCAATCCACATGAAACATTGTTTTGGAGAAAATTGGAAGAATCTGCTGTTAGAAAGGGTAATTTTAAAATGATTAATTTACAGAACTATGGAGTTGTAATGTATAATTTAAACAAAGATTTAGGTGAAATAAATGATATTTCTAAACAAAATAAATCTCAGTTAGATAGTATGTTTCTTTCTTATCATATTTGGCAACAAGAAATGAAAACTCCACTTTGGATAGAAGGAAAAGATTGGATGAATGTTACTTATCATATTCATCAAAAGCTTATGCAAAATAAGATTCCAGAATACAAAGATATTTGGAGTCCTGCTTTTAAGAAAAAAAAATATAAATAATTCAACATGAAAAACACCCTTACTTCAGTCTGAAATGACAAGTAAGGATGTTTAGTTAACAAAAAATCCAAATAATAAAAATCTAAAAACTATTTACTTTAAAATTCCATATAGGTCCATTGGTCTCCGAACCTTTATCATCTTTAACGGTTACTTGCCAGTAATAAGTGGTTTGAGGAGTATCAGCAGTTACTTGTAAAGTTGTTTGTTCTGTATCCTCTAGCATTAAGGTAAGAGCATTTTTATCTTTACCAAAATACACATCATATTTTAAAGGATCTTTATCTACATCAGAAGCTGTCCATTGCAGATCTATAGTATTTACTCCGTCAAAATTTTGTCCAACAAAAGGAGTAGCATTATCAGGAGAAAAAGGTAAGTTGTTACTGTTGGGGATTTCTTCTGTGTAGAATTGAGAAGTAGGAGAATAATCACTTTCTATACCTTTACTACTTTTTGCTTTTACTCTCCAGTAATAAGCAACTCCTTTCTCGAGTGTTACAATTTTTGACAAAGAAGTTTGTATTTCAGATGTAATTATAGTAGAGAATTGATTGTCTGTTGCGATTTCAAAGATATACACTACAGAACTTCCATCATCATTTGTTGATGTATTCCATTTAAACTCAAGAGTATTATCTATACACAATTGATTTTGAGCAGGATATACTAAAGAAGGAGCAGAAGGAATACTATCTGTACTTTGACTTAAACCACCGTCGTCACTTTTAGAACATGATGAATATATAATGCTACAAATAAAAATATATAATAGTTTTCTCATATTTATTTTTTTATAATTTTAATTGTTTTCGGCTTTTCTAAATTTAATCTTGCAAAATAAACTCCAGAAGCTATGTTTTTAACGTCAACCCTTACTTTATTGTTAATTACTGGATATTGTTTTTTGGATATTAGACCAGATTCTAGAGAATATAACTCTATAGTTATTTGCTTATCATTTGCAGGAATTCGAACTTCAAAAAAGTTGTCAGTAGGGTTTGGAAATGCCTTTAGTTTAATCGTTTCTCCTATTGTTTTTGTGATTTTTCCTTCGCAAGATGCTTTTGATGCTACTTGAACAAAATCGCCTTCTTTTACAGGTAAACTAAAAGATGTACTATGCGTTTCTAATACTTTAATTGTGTTTATATACACTGTATATGGTGCAGTTCCAGATTTTAGATCAATATTAATTTTATTAGATTTCACAGAGGTTTTACCTGATAAAAGTTCAGATTCTTTAATTTCTAAAGTAGCACAATAATTATATGTTGTATTATCTATACCAATGCAAATGTTGTAAGATCCAGGTTCTAAGTTTGGTACATTTAAAGTGTTGTCAAAATCATATTTTACACCAGAAATGGTTACATTATAATTATGTCTAAATTTTGTTTCAATTTTTAATTTCCCGTTTTTACCTACACAGGTTTCATCTACAACTTCAATTTTAAAATTATCTGGAGCTAAATAAATAGTAGAAAAATCTTCATTAATTCTAAAATCTAAAATACCACTTCCATAGGTTCCATACCTTACTAAATTTTCATCCTCTATAAACTGTACTGCAGAGTATCTAATTTCTTTTGGAAGTTTGTTGCTTTCCATTTTAAACCATTTGTCTTGTTGTACAGAAAAGACCCAAGCACCATCAAAAACACAGGCTGCAAAAATAAATTGGCCATTTGGTGAGGCAGCTAAACCAACTATTCTATCTACGTCTAATCCATTATTGTGATTTGTAAATGTTTTTCCACCATCAGTAGAAATTAAAAAATTATTACCTGCTCCTGCGTAGTATACTGTTGCTTCATCTATAGGGCTTGTTGCAATTGCAGGTGATCTTTTTCTAGAAGTGCTGACACTACCTTTTGGCCAAGTACCAGGGTAATTGGATGGTGAGAATGAGTTTCCACCATCGATTGAATACATAACTTTACCAGAGGCTAATCCTACATACCATCTATTTGTGTTTATTTTAGAATATGAAAAGCTGAGTACTGTTTCTGGAAAAGTATAGGAATGTATAGTTCTACTAATTTCACTCCCGTTATAAGATATTTTTTGTAATTCATTGCTCCAGGGAATATAGACAGCATCCTCCGAAATGTTTGGAGAGGCAACCATCATGGTTGCTTGCCAATTTCCATAAAAATCTTTTTTTGTTACAGCGCCAAAGTTACCACCACCAACTACAGGACTTCTTCCAATTGAACCATAATAATACCAATACCATGCAGATTCTCCACCCTTTGCTGTAGCTACTCTTAAAACATCAGTATTTGCTTCTCTTAATGCTGGTGAAACAAAACCTTCTTCTCCTTTGTCATCTCCTAATATACTTTGAGAGCCTCTATCTTGATTTCCACTATATATTCTATTGTGTTTTTCACTAGTTGCTGAATCATAACTCATCATTGCAGGTGTCCCTTTGTTAATTGGAATCCATGAATCCCATTGTGCTGGAGTCGAAGAGTAAAAAGAACCAAAATCAAATCCACCAAATGTAAGGAAAGTTCCATCTTCTTTTTGGTAAGACCTCATGTGTTGTAGATCCCAAACATGATCTATTGGTGGGAGTTTATTTCCGTTATTAACCCAAGTATTACCATAGTCAAATGAAATATTTAACCTAGTAAAACCAGAAAAACAAATGTTTGGCTTAGTGGGGTGTATATCTGTAATGTCTCTATCTTGTGGGGTACTTCCGGTTTTTGCCCAAGAACTACCTTCATCATTAGAATAGTAAATTGTGTTATTATTATAACTAACATAAATAGTTGTTGTACCATTAACAGTAGTACCTTTTAAAGAGGTTACACCTTCTATATTAGGGTATGTTTCGCTTAATAAAGTAAAATCTGAATCATTTTCTTCCATTTTATAAATTGATAACCTTTTATCGCTAGTTCTTAGGGCGAAATAATATATGGTGTTACTACCATAAGGTTTAAGTATGTTAGTATCGTAAGCAGGAGAGTATACAACAACATTAGATTCACGATAATTTAACCCATAATCATCAGAAATATATACTACATCTTTCCAACCTGTTGTGTTTTTTTGATTTCCAAAAGCAACAATTTTTTTGCCAGTTGCTGTTTCTGTTACTAGAGTTTTGTAGTTATTACCATTTGTGAAAAATGCTCCATTTGCAGTTATCCATGTTCTTCCCTCATCATCAGAAAACTCCATACCACCGTTTTTCTGTTGATGTAGTAATCTAAACGAACCATCTGGTAAATTAACGCCATTAAAATGTAAACCTGAAAGTCTAAAATTATTATTTGAAAAACTTTTTTGATCATTTCTTAAAAGCCACTGATTTTCGGCGTCTTCATCTATTTTATAGAGATGACCAGCAAATGAAACAATATAAAAATCTTTATTTACGGGGTCATAAACAGAACCATCTGCTCTAAAACCACTCTTATCAAATAAGGTAAATTCTTTTTGATCCCAAAAACCAGATAAGGTATTGTTAGCATAAGAATCTTCTGTAGCTAAAGAAGATGTTTGCATATTTTTTGCAGCTTTTTTTCTATAAGCGGCAAAATCTTGTTCACTATTAAACTTAAAACCTGAAGCATTTAGTTTCGTAAACCGTTTATTATAGTCTTCTAATTCTTTACCTTGAAGTTTAGAAGGATCAAAAACTTCTGGGTGACCATCTTTTTCCATTGCCATTTCAAAAGCAATTTCTTCCTCAGTTTCTTCGTAGTCTTCACCATATTCTTCATAATATTCATCAGCCTTATGGGTTTTATTTAAACCTAATATGTTCTTGTTTATAAGAATTAGTATTAAGAAAGTTGAAATAGAAATAAAGCTTAGAATCTTAAAAGTATTTTTTTTCATACATTAGAATTTATTTCAAAAAGTAAACTTATCATAAAATATATCTGTAAATATTAAGAAAATTACTTTTTTTATGGATATTAGTGCAGAGTAAAACTTATATTCCTTTTACTAATTACCAAACCAAAAGATATAGCTGTTGTTAATAAGGTGAATTTATTTTTTTTGAATTCGTCTTAAGCTTTTACCTTGTACTTCTTAAAATCTAAATCATCTTTATAATGTAAAGACTTAGAGCCTTAATAAGGTTTTATGAGAACATTAAAGTTGGTTCTGTCGCATCTGCTAAAATTAAGCATCAAGTTTTAAAATAATTTATTTTTTAAGAAGCTAATGATATAAATAATTTGTAGGTTGAACTTTCAGCGTTTACCAGTTGATTTTTCTTTATCATTCTAACAACTTCTATTCCTGATATGGTACCCTTTGCTGATTCAAATTCTTTAAAACATATGTTGTTGGCATTAGTTATTTTATTATTAATTTCAAAGGTTTCGACTTATAATGTCCAGCTATTATTGAATAAATATATGTTCCAGAACTTAAATTTTAATTATTAAGTTTCAAAGAATTGACGTGATTATCTACTTTATATTCCTTAACTTTTATTCCATTTAAGTTATAGAACCCGTTGTGCATTTTAAATAATGCTAATTTTAATATTATTAATATTCCTATCGAATATAAATTTATAGATGTACTGAACCGTTGTTAACGCTGTAATTTTTGATAATATTCTAGTTTTAAAGCCTTGAAAAGTCTTTGCGCAATTTCGTCTTATCATAAACTGATCG
>Ga0209136_1000072_pt1 | contig 73419 bp, 68 predicted proteins | sample SaaInl0LU_22_DNA_FD_184640 | JGI IMG/M metagenome (GOLD analysis project Ga0209136, IMG submission 184640) | Marine microbial communities from expanding oxygen minimum zones in the Saanich Inlet - ESP_90LU_22_DNA (SPAdes) (version 2) | ecosystem: Environmental > Aquatic > Marine > Intertidal... | reverse complement strand
GCTCGTTTCCTTCCATTACAGAAACACAAGAGTTGGTGGTTCCAAGGTCAATACCTATGATTTTACCCATTTTAAAATTATTTAGGTTGTCAATTCAATTTCTTACGACCTATCCTAATCAAGGGTTATGCCAACCGGGGAATCGTGCCATCTAGGGCATTTTCTGTGACCAATTTGGCAGATAGCATCCTAAAATGCTGTCAAAAAGCGAAAAATCTGGGGGCTAAAGGTGACACAATGTCAACTCAGCAGTGGAAAAAATTGGCGAATACTAGAAGCAGACCTGCTCACCATCGACACAAATACAGGTATCGAGTCCCTGAAAATCGAGCCAACCCATGTCACAGGTATGCATCCCGCGCCAAAGACTATCGAGCGACGAGGTGCTTAGCGCAACGTTATTTTTGAATCCGCGCGCACGAGAAGAAAACAGCCCCACTCCACCGTCAAGGTTCGTAAAGAGTGGTTTCTCTTGCACAATACCTTGCGAGGGCTGAGACACGTTAATATAAGTAGCATAGTCGTCTGCAGCGGCCCAAACCTCTACATCGATGCCTTTAAACACGCGCGCGAAATCCGTAGTTGCACCGATGTTATTGTATAAGAAACGGTAGTAGCTTTCGTACGTCAACTCTGTGGTGAACGTTCCATTTCCATTCAGGTTACTCCCTGTTCGAACTGGCAAGGCATACGTTAAGGTCTTGATTACACTGTCGGTCGGATTGCTCAGCGGCGCTTCTTTGTAGTGGAAGTGAATATATCCCTGGTACATGCGTGCATTCTTCGCGGCATCCCATTTGAACTCTGCACCACCTGCACCGAACGTGATTTTTTGAAATCCTTTTGGCTTTGTGATGTCGACATTTCCTACCAGCGGGGTGACCGATTCAAAATTATTATTCCCCGGTATAAATCCTTTGAGTCGGTATTCTGAATTTGCTTTGAGCTCAGCGTCTGTCCAATACAATCGGTAATTCTCCGTAGTAAATACGCCTGGATCCAGCAGATTAGTGTCCTTTCTAAACATCTCATAAGTCGCCACCACATTCCCAGCGTCGTTCAACTCAGAGAGGTAGATGGCAGCAGTATCGAAATACAAGCTGTCGGTGTGCGTGGCTCCTGCTAAAATCCCATCTTCCCCTAAATAAGTGCGGTGCAAGCGCACCCACTGCGTATCCTGGTCTTTATCCAACAAGCCGTACACTACGTTTTGAACGTCGTAGTCCGCGTTGATATCCAGTGAATTATCACATGAAACCGCTAAAAACAATGCAAAAAAGGGAAGAATCAGTTTTTTCATAGAGTGTAAAAATACAACGTATGGGAAGAGTTGCTTTTCTTTGCAATACTAATACACAAAAACCGTGCACGATGTCCGTAGCTAAAAAAGAATTTAAGAAGGTCACCACGCATAGCCTTCAGCAAATGAAGGATCAAGGCGAGAAAATTTCGATGTTGACGGCCTATGACTTTACCATGGCGAAAATGGTAGATGCTGCGGGTGTCGACTGTATTCTCGTCGGAGACAGTGCTTCGAATGTTATGGCAGGTCACGAAACGACCCTTCCGATCACCCTCGATCAGATGATTTACCACGCCAGCAGTGTGGTTCGTGCTGTGGATCGTGCATTAGTGGTCGTGGATCTACCGTTCGGCGCCTACCAAGGAAATTCAAAAGAGGCCCTTACTTCAGCGGTTCGTGTGATGAAGGAAAGTGGCGGACATGCAGTGAAGCTTGAAGGTGGTGTAGAAATCATCGAAGGCATTCAGCGCATCTTAACGGCGGGTATTCCTGTGATGGGACACCTCGGCCTGACCCCTCAGAGCATTTATAAGTTCGGAACCTACAGCGTCCGTGCGAAAGAAGAACAAGAAGCCATCAAGCTGAAGGAAGATGCACTTGCGCTGCAAGAGGCGGGTTGCTTTGGGATCGTTTTGGAAAAAGTTCCAGCCGCCTTGGCTCAGGAAGTGAGCGAAATGTTGTCCATTCCCGTGATCGGTATCGGTGCGGGCCCCGGCGTAGACGGTCAGGTGCTCGTCTTCCATGATTTGATCGGTATGACACACCAATTCCATCCGCGCTTCCTTCGCCGTTACCTCAACCTGTACGAAGACATCACTGGAGCCATAGGTCAATATGTTCAAGACGTGAAGAATGTAGATTTCCCGAACGAAAATGAAAGCTACCCCAGCTAAAAATTGGCCAAGCGACTCGACATCCTCTATGAGGACAACCATCTTATTGCGGTCAACAAGGCGGCTGGAGACCTCGTTCAGGGCGATAAAACCGGCGATGTACCGTTGCCGGATCGGATCAAAACCTACCTGAAGGAAAAGTACAACAAGCCTGGAAATGTGTTTTGTGGCGTGATTCACCGTTTGGACCGCCCCACCACGGGCGTGGTACTTTTTGCGCGTACCTCGAAAGGACTGGAACGGATGAATGCGGCGTTCAAGAATCGGACAACTTCGAAACGGTACTGGGCGCTGATTGAAGGGGAATTGGTCACTGAAGGAACGCTGGAGCACTATCTAAAAAAGAACCCGAAGACGAATAAAGCCGTAGCCTTCAAACGTGAGGAATCCGGTGCTAAGCATGCCAAACTTTCCTACACCATACTTCGCTCAGGAGAACGCTACACCTTAGTGGAAGTTGATTTGCATACGGGACGTCATCATCAAATCCGGGCTCAATTCGCCTCGATCGGACACCCCATCAAAGGCGACGTGAAATACGGTGCGCGCCGTGGTGAAAAAGATAAAAGCATCTGCCTTCACGCTCACAGTCTCTCCTTTGAACATCCTACCACTAAGGTGCCTGTCCGGATTGTTGCTGAGCCGCCAGCGAGTTTCACTCCTTTCCTGTAAAACGCCCGTTTTCGAGCTTACGAATTCGGATCCACGTCAAAAACCACGCGAACCCTATTGTAATCTGGGGACAGCAGAATTTCTTGGTGGGACTTTTTGATGCGGTCACGTACTTTCGTTCCTACACTCCCTTTGTCCACCTTTACGATGATCTGCATCTGGTAGAGATTTTTGAGTCGGGCGATCGGAGCGAATTCTGGTCCTAGGAATCGGTCACCAATTTTGCTTCTGAGCGAACGTGCAAAGTCATTCGATGCGCGCTGCAACAACTTCTGATCGCGGTGTTTTAAGGTGATGGTGATCAGTCGTACAAATGGCGGGTAGGAAAATTCTCGACGGACCCCAAGCTCGCGCTGCATCATGCCCGGGTAGTCGTGATTCATGGCCATTTGAATGATATTATGACGCGGTTTCATCGCCTGGATGACCACTTTTCCCTTCGACGTTCTACGGCCGGTTCGTCCACTGACTTGTTCGATGACTTGAAAGGCGCGTTCGTTTGCTCTAAAATCCGGGTAGCTTAAGAGGTTGTCCGCGCTCATGATGCCCACAAGACCGACTTTATCAAAATCTAATCCTTTAGTGACCATTTGCGTGCCCACAAGAATGTCTACCTCTCCCGCTTCCACCGATCGGATCAAATCCCCGAAGGCATGCTTGCCACGTGTGGTATCGAGATCCATACGTTTTACTCGAGCTTTTGGGAATAGTTGCACGGCCTCCTCGGCGATTTGCTCGGTACCAAACCCTTTGTGCATGACGCTCTCGCCACCGCAAGAGCTGCATTTCATCACCGGTGGGGTTTGGTAACCGCAGTAGTGGCATTTGAGCTGTTGTGGTCCTTTGTGGTAGGTCAACGATATGTCACAACGGGTACACCCTTCCACATGTCCACACGTCTGGCATTGCTGAAAGCTGCTGAACCCCCTTCTGTTTTGAAACAGGATGATGCTTTCTTCCTTAGTGAGCGCGGCGCGCATGGCATCGATGAGCTCGATGGAAAAATTGCCTTTGACTTCCTTGCGTTGTCTCGCACCGATCATATCCACGACTTCAAGTTCTGGCAATGGGGCGGTGTGAAACCGTTTGAACAACTGAACCAGATGGTATCTGCCTTGCTGGGCATTGAACATGCTATCTAAACTAGGGGTGGCAGATCCTAAGAGAATTGGACACCGGTGCTGATTCGACATCCATACCGCCGTATCTCGGGCATGGTAGCGCGGCGAAGGCTCGTATTGCTTAAAACTGCTTTCGTGCTCCTCATCCACAATGATCAAACCGAGATCAGGCAAGGGCATAAACAGTGCAGAGCGGGCACCGAGCACTAAGAGCGGTTGGTCCGACTCGAGCGATTCCTTCCAGGCAGCAAGCCGCTCTGAAGGGGTAAACCGCGAATGATTCACGGCTACAGTAAAATGGACACGAAGCCTAGAAATGAGCTGCGTCGTGAGTGCAATTTCTGGTAACAGGTACAACACTCGGCGGTGCTTGCTGAGCGCTTCTTTGATCAGTTCAATGTAAATCTCTGTTTTTCCAGAGGCGGTGACCCCTTGGAGCAGCACTGGTTTTAAGGCCTGAAACCCTTCCTTCACTTCTTCAAAAGCGGCACTTTGAGCGGGGCTCAACTCGATCACGCTATCGGGCGCCGAAGCTGCTGTAGTTCCGTCGATCTCCTCGACCTCTTCTAAGATTCCTTTTTTGCGTAGCGCGAGTAAGATGGCACTCCCTACTCCGGTTTTCTTTTGATACGCGCGTCGATCTACGAAGGTATTTGCGCTGCCGCATTGTGCAACAAGACCTAATAATGCAGTGGTCTGTAATTCCGATCTGCTGGTCGCTTCAAACGCATCATCGAGACGGTTCAAATACTCGGGCATCATCCGGATCAATTTTCGGCGCTTCGCTTTCGCTACTTTCTTGAGCTCTTCTTCTAAAATCGCCCACCCTTGCTCTAGTGCCTTTTGGACAATGGGCATTGGGTTTTTGACTTGCAAAAGTTCACGCGCCTCATCCAAGGTCAGCTTCTCGTTGTTGCGCAGCGCTTCGTATAGCTTAAACAAGGTATCAGGCATATCGTCTTCAAGCGGCAACACCTCCGGATCCAGTACTAAGACGCTTTGGGAACTCAGTTTGAGTCCTGGCGGGAGTGCTGCATTCATAATGTCCCCTAGTGGAGCCATGTAGTAGGAAGCCATCCAGGACCATTGCAAGAGCTGGTGCTCGAGCACCACGGGTCGCTCGTCCAAGACACTTTGGATAAATTTCAGTGCAGTCTGCTCGGGTGCTTCTAAGACGCGTACCACCAAGGCGGCGTATTCTTTGCGTTTTCCGAATTGGACCAAGACCCGCATACCGGACTCCACCTGTGTCGACCACTCGCTGGGGACGGCATAGTGAAATACCTTGTCTAAAGGCAGCGGTAAAATGACCTCAACAACCCGCATTTACTTCTTAGGCGCCTTTGGTAAGTTGCCTTTTACGAATCGAGCCTCGCGCTTAGAGAGCAGCTTTTTTTCGTTATCAAAGAAGCTGAGCGTTTTGCGCGCGGAAGTTTCCGTAGACTTTGCGATGGAATTGTACTCGACTAGATCGTATTTCATCTTGGTCAGATCGGCCAAAAGGTCCGCAGAAGCCAATTCCAACAATTCGAAATAGTACTTCTGATACGCTTCGTGCAACTGCGTTTGTCCGTTGTAGAACATCTCCTCCCCGTATCCACGCAAATGTTTACTCAGCGCCTTAACCAAGGCTTTTTGAGTCGCATACATCAAGTCAAGATCTGTGTGTCCGACCTCAGCTTTGAGCACATCTACTAAGCTGTCTACTGTCGAAGCACCGCGTTTCATTTCTTTGGTGTAGCTCAAGAGTTCCATCTGCGCTTGAAAACGCAAAAGGACGTCTGAATCTCTAACATTCACCTCATATGTGGTACTGTAGCTCTCCAACTCAGCGAGGATGGCTTTGTAGTGTCCTCCTACTTTTTCTACATAACGGTGCCCGTACCCTGAGCGCGGATCTTCCTTTAACCACTCTGCCAATTCTGTCGAAGAACATTCGATGATTGCCGACAGCTCCGTAGTCGATACCTCGATCATTGCCGCTTCACTCTCGTCGGTCAAACGGGCGAATGAGCGCTTGCTTTTGCGATACGTCGTAAACTGCGCATCAATCAAAGGAGCCACCTTCTTTTCTTTTTCATAGGTCATCACGCCATCGATAATGTCCGATGAAATGGACATGATTTTCTCAACCTCGCGCGAAACGCGGCGGTAGTTACTGCCGTAGCTTTGTGCGCTGAGTGCAGTGGAAACGGTCACAAGAAGAAGTATTAGCTGCTTTTTCATGAGTAGATGTGCATTTATTGGTTCAATTTATGGAGCTTTTTGGTACCTGCGTACATGTCAAACTGTAGCAATTTACATTCCAATTCGCCATTGAACAGGTTCCACTTGCGCGAAGGTCGAAGGCCGATGCTCTTGACCGCCTCGAGATCTGAAGTGATCCACATGACTGTCCAGCCGGCGTATTTTTCTTTCAAGGTATCCCCCATTTCACGGTAGAACTGATGCGTATTCGCGGCAATTCTTACATTGTATGGTGGATTTACCAGCAACAAGCCCTTTTCAGCGGGTGGATCTGCTTCGAAAAAATCGGCACGCTTAAGACGTATAACGTCATCAAACATAGAACGTTCGATATTTTCTGAGGCTGCATCCAGGGCGTAATCGTCCATGTCGCGACCAAAAATCTTTCCGTTGTATTCTCTAGCTCTACCCAATAAGCCTTCTTTGATCATCCCGAACAACTCCTCATCGAAGCCTTTCCAATGATGAAAACCGAAGGTGTCGCGGTAGATGTTCGCAGGCATGTTATGGGCAATCAACGCGGCCTCCACTAGGAAGGTACCCGAACCGCACATGGGATCTAAAACCGGCATACCGCCGTTCCACTTGCTCTTCAAAATGATTCCTGCAGCCAACACCTCATTAAGTGGAGCATGCGCAGCAGCTAAACGGTAGCCGCGTTTGTGCAAGGAGTCTCCAGAAGCGTCAAGGTATACCCGCACTTTATTTTGATAGATGTGGATGTGCACAGGCACATTCGGTAACGTGCGTTGGACCGTCGGGCGATCCCCTACGTGTGCTCTAAAGCGATCCACGATGGCATCCTTTGCTTTCAATCCTGCGAAACTACTGTGGTTCAAATAGTCGTTTGTTCCGACCACATCCACCGCAAACGTCTTTTCGATGTCGAAATGCTCCTCCCAAGGAATGCTTAGCAACTCCTCGTAATAGTGCTCCACATCCTCCATCTCAAATTCATGAAGAGGCAGGAGTACACGAAGCCCGGTACGTAATGCAATGTTGATTTTATAGACAAATCCCAAGTCTCCTACACAGGAAACCGCACGATTCAACTTCAATATCTCTCGTCCGCCAAGGGAGAGCAACTCTTTGCTGAGGACTTCCTCGAGCCCGTAGAGCGTTTTTATAACTAGGCGGTAATCTTTGTTTTCAGGCACCCTTTAGCTGTTTAAAGCACAAATGTACGCTAACTTTGGCCGCATGAATGAATGGCCGGAATTAATTGCCTTAGTCTTTGGAGGTTTTGCCGCAGGACTCATTAATACTATTGCTGGGAACGGATCGGCCATCACGTTGCCTCTACTGATGTGGGTAGGTTTAGACCCCAATACGGCAAACGCCACCAACCGTGTGGGGGCCATTTTTCAAACCAGTAGTGCCATGGTGTCCTTACCCAAGACCCAACGCACAAAATATCTATTTCGCGAAAGCTACTTCATCATCCCTCCTATCGTTATCGGAGCCTCCTTTGGCGCCATGCTTGCGGTAGATATCCCAGAGGATTTGATGCGCATTTCTATCGGTTGTTTGATGATTGTTCTGCTGGTCACCATGATCTTGAATCCTAAAAAGTGGTTGATCAAAACGGACGGTTCTAAACAGCGCAAGACAGTAGGTACTTGGCTCAGTTTCCTCGGTCTTGGATTCTATGGAGGATTCATTCAGATGGGATTTGGCATTTTCTTTCTGTCACTTGCTGTGCTTATGGCGAAATACGCACTTCGAGACGGGAACATTATGAAGCTGTTCACCGCATTTTTGATGACCATTCCCAGCTTTCTCATATTCGCATGGAGCGGGTCGATCGAATGGATGTACGGCCTATCACTGGCCGTTGGGACAACGCTGGGTGCACGCTTGGGTACAAAGAAAATTATTCAACATCCCATGGCAAATGCGATCACTAGGAAGGTGCTGATCGTTGTGATATTAATCGCGATATTTAAAATGTTCGAACCGTATCTTCCACAAATCTTTTAGAATCCTATGCAACAACCTTGGTACGCTACTTGGTTCAACACCTCGTTTTATCATGATCTTTATCAGCACCGCGATGAGCACGAAGCTCGAGGCTTTATTCGTGAGCTGTGCGAAAATCTTGGGGTTCAACCAGGTGAGACGGCGTTAGACATGGCCTGCGGTCGTGGTAGACATGCCAAGGTGCTGTCCGATCAAGGTCTTGATGTATTGGGGGTTGATCTGAGTGAGGAAAGTATTGCATTCGCGCGAGCATTCGAACACGACGACTTAAAGTTTACGACCGGCAACATGCTCGAGAAGCTGCCGTTTGGACCTTTTGATTGGGTGTTCAATCTATTCACCAGTTTTGGCTATTTCGAAAACGACGAAATGCACCAGCAAGCGATCGACCGAATGGCCGAGACCTTAGTGCCCGGTGGGCGTTTAGTGCTGGATTATATGAACAGCGAAAAAATCGCGGCGAACTTGGTACCTGCCAATGAAGTTCAAACTGAGCTTGCGCACTATTCAGTGACTCGAGCCATCGAAGCGGCAACGATCGTAAAGCGAATTCGCGTGCACAAAGATTGTGAAATCCAACATTTTGAGGAGCGCGTACGTGCCTTCACCACCACGGAGATGAGCACCTTTATGGAACGTGCCGGTCTTGAGGTCGAGCACATCAAAGGGGATTACAACCTGAGTGATTTCGAAGCACAACAGAGCAACAGAATGATTATTATTGCCAAAAAGTCGGAATAATGAACGATGCCTATTTGATCCTTTTCTTCAGCGTCCTCCTCGGAGGCGGAGCATCCTGGTTCATCAAAACGGACAGTTTGGCGTTCAGATTGAGCCTAGCATTTTCCGGGGCATTTTTGTTTGGTACCTTAATGCTGCATCTATTGCCGGAGCTCTTCGAGGGAAACGCGCATTCGATCGGTGTATGGGTATTGCTGGGGTTCGGTGTCCAATTGTTTCTGGATTTCATCTCTAAAGGACTAGAACACGGACACTACCACGCGCACGGGAACAAGCTTCCCCTCCTCCCTTTACTCGGATTATTTATCCACTCGTTCATCGAAGGCATGCCGCTCGCGGAACACGCGGCGCACGATCACGCCCACAATGGCCCTGGACTTTTATGGTCACTCGTCCTGCACAAGATGCCCATCGCACTGCTGGTCACCTCTGCTTTACGCAATGCCAAAATCTCAACGCCTCTGGTCATCACAAGCCTGGTTCTTTTTGCACTAAGCACTCCGCTTGGGAGCCTCGCCGCGGGTACACTAACGGCTTACACCTTACCTATATTAGGCCTAGCGACGGGATTATTATTGCACGTCAGTACTACAATTCTCTTTGAAAGCTCAGCAAATCATCAGTTCAATGCCTACAAATTACTGGCTGTCGGAACAGGGATTGGACTAAGCTTGCTGTTACTCTTGTGATTGATAAACATTCACACACCGTTCATAGATAAAACTGAATAGAATTATCCGTTAATAGACGGAGGTAGTTCTACATTTGAATAACAATTAAAAACAAAGACAAATGGCTGTATTAGTAGGCAAAAAAGCACCAGATTTCACTGCAGCAGCAGTAATCAACGGTGAGGAAATCGTTGAAAACTTCAAACTTTCAGATTACGCAGGCAAGTACGTGATCCTATTCTTCTACCCGAAGGATTTCACTTTCGTATGTCCAACAGAATTGCATGCATTCCAAGCACGTAAAGAAGAGTTCGCTTCGAAAGGTGTAGAGTTGATCGCTGTATCTACTGACACTGAGCAAAGTCACTGGGGTTGGTTGCAAATGACCAAAGACCAAGGTGGTATCCAAGGTGTAAACTACCCGATCGTAGCAGATACGAACAAGACGATCTCGCACAACTATGATGTATTGGACGGTGAGTGGTCGTACGACGAGGAAGGCAACCTTACTTCGACTGGAGAAATGATCGCTTACCGCGGTTTGTTCTTGATCGACAAAGAAGGTACGGTAATGCACCAGTTGGTGAACTTCTTCCCATTGGGTCGTTCGGTAGACGAAGCGATGCGTATGGTAGATGCCCTTCAGTACTTTGAAGAAAAAGGTGAAGTTTGTCCTGCAAACTGGACGCCTGGTCAAGAAGGAATGAACGCTACTCATGACGGTGTTGCAGATTACTTGAGCAACAACTAATCAACCTTTGATTAGATACTCCACTACATGTATCAAGCGCCTGTCTATACCAAGACAGGCGTTTTTTTTGTGCTATCCATGGCTTACCCGCGAGAATAAAACCATCTAACAGGCCGCGAATCTTGCATTTACGGCGCATCAACCGCCTATTATCAGGGCTTACAAAAAAAGTATCTTTTTTTTGCAATGTGAGTGAACCACAGGCACACTTCGAGGTTAATACTACATGGAACATTCTGCGCAAGCAGATTTTCATGGCGGTTTAGGTAGAAAGGGAGCTTGGCGGCTCCCTTTCGTTTTTTACACCCCTTCTGTAGACCGTATGCTCAAAGCATAAAAAAACCTGCAAGCTTTTCAGCCAGCAGGTTTTTGAATTCAGTTCTAGCCACCTTGGCTATTGTGTTTACTATTTCGTGAGGTCGATCAGTTTGCGCAAGTATTCTTCTTTGCTCGCTGCCGAACCTTCCGCTAAGACACCATTTTTAAACGAAGCTAAAAACGGAAGGTTGTCCACCCCACCAGCTTTACGTGCTACTTCATTGTGCTCTGCGTTTACTTCCAAAAACACGACATCAGACATTTCTTCCTCGTTCGATACGCGCTTGTATTTTGGTGCAAACATTTTACATGCACCACACCAGTCCGCGAAATACTTCACTACGACACGTGGGTTGTCTTTAAGGATTTGCTCGAAGTCCGAATCTGTTGCTATTTGTACTGCCATTGTTCTTTAGTTTTCGTTAGTGATACTTCAAAAATACATAGAGAATACCTAATGCTATATGAATACACATTGAAGGTTTCTATCTCGCAATAGATGCTATAGGCTTAACTCTCGAGGAATGCATCCGATTCGATCTCTCCTTTGAATTCCGAATGGTAGAGGTCGCGAACTAAGCCGTCGGACACCCCTATTTTTGGAACGTAAATTTTAAAAGTCCCCGCCCATTGCATGACGCGCAGATAGATCGGGAGTGCGTGGGTGATGACATCCGCACGATCTAAATTCAAGCCCAATTCGGTTACACGCTCTTCCCCACTCAACTCAGAAATCATCGCTAGTTGCTCTTGCACATAACTCCTTGTTAATGGTGTTTGCACGGACTTCATGCTGAGCTTGTGGATCTTGTTGATGTTCCCACCGGCCCCAATCGCGGCCTTGTCTTTGAGCTTCGCTGCATGCTCTTGCAGCCAATTTTTCATCTCCTCCCACTGTGCATCTTCGACCAATCCATTCATCAAGCGAACACCACCAACTTTGAAACTGCGACTGGTGATCACTTTTTTATTTTCGATGATGGAAATTTCCGTAGACCCACCGCCCACGTCGATGTAGACGAAATTGGTCACAGGTGCTTTTATGACGTCATAAATTTTTGAAGAGAATACTAATCGAGCTTCTTCCTCTCCGTCGATGATGGAGATCTCGATGCCGGTTTTTTCTTGAATCTCTTGCACAAGATCAGGGCCGTTTTCAGCCTCGCGCATCGCAGAAGTAGCTACGGCACGAAATGCTCGAACGCCATGAACATTCAGCAGGTGTCGATAAGCCTGCATCCCTTCTAAAAATCTGGTTCGAGTGGCATCACTAATGCTTCCGCTCGCAAAGACATCTTGACCCAAGCGAATGGGTAAGCGGACCATACTTACCTTTTTATAGTGCGTATAGCCTTCTTTGAATATGACATTTACAATGAGGCACCGTACCGAGTTTGACCCGATATCGATGGCTCCAATTTTCGTTACAATCATAGTTTTACCCCTTCAAGAGTTGTTTTTGCACGTAGTTGTGCAGTTCGACCTGCGCTCGGATCTTAGGACCTTTGAGCTTGCGGTACGCGTTGGTCTGTCCCCCATCAAACCATCTGGACTTTGTATTGTCTTTCCAGAGAATGTCAAAGTGGTCTCTGAGCTGTCTTTTCAACTGCTCGTCATAGATAGGAACCGTGACTTCTACCCTACGGTTCAGGTTTCGACTCATCCAGTCGGCTGAGGAAATATAATATTGCTCGTCGCCTCCATTGTGGAAACAAAATGCACGGGTATGTTCAAGGAAACGATCGATGATGCTGACCGCTTGAATGTTTGCGGAATATTCGGGGTGCTCGAGCTGCATACAATTGATCCCGCGAATCACCATTCTCACTTGCACACCCGCAGCGCTTGCCTCGTAGAGCTTGCGAATCATGCCGTGGTCCGAAACGCTGTTGATCTTCACCCAAAATTTAGCTTCTTTACCTGCTTTCGCAAACGCAATTTCCTTATCGATCAGGGCATACAATCCTTCTCTGGTGCTGTTTGGACTGACCAGCAAATGCTTGAATTTATAGTGCTTGTAGGGCGACTCGATGAAGGCAAACACCTTTCGAGCTTCCTTGGCGATACGCTTATCGGAGGTCAACAGGTGATAATCGGTATAGATTTTGGCCGTTCCTTCGTGGTAATTCCCCGTACCGATGACACAGTAATCCACGAGCTTTTCTTGGCCCTCATCACGACGAATCAAGGTCAATTTTGAGTGCACCTTGAGACCCGGAACGCCACTCACGACCTTGATGCCTTCGGAGCGGAGTTTATTGGTCCATTTGATATTGTTGGCCTCATCAAACCTCGCTTGGAGCTCGATGAACACCGTAACAGCCTTTCCATTTTTAGCCGCATTTACCAGAGCGGAAATAATTTTACTGTCGTCCGCTAATCGATACAGCGTGACTTTGATCTGTCGCACCTTAGGATCGATCGCCGCTTCACGAAGCAAGCGAATCACATGTCCGAAATCGTGGTACGGCGTAAAAAGTAATACGTCCTTTTTCTGTAAAACCTGAATGATACTCCGGTCCACATCGAGATCCGGATGTGCAATCTGCGGCAGTTTAGGATGTTCCAATTCTCTGCGTCCCACCTGCGGAAATTTCACCAAGTCCTTCTTATTGTGGTAGCGTCCACCAGGAATAAGCGTATCAAACTCCGTAATGCCTAGACCCTTGATCAATTCACCCAACGTTTGTCCAGATATCTGCTGATCGTACACGACGCGCACCGGATCCCCTTCTCTACGATTCATCAACCCTTTTTGAACTTGTTCCATGAAGGATTTACTCACGTCATCATCCAAAGACAATTCCGCATCGCGCGTGATTTTCAACGTGTGCGCTTCGATCCGATCGTATTTGATGGTGTGAAAAATGCTGCCCAGATTGTGGCGCAAGATATCATCGAGGTACATGATGAACTGCTTGCCGTATTTCGGCAAGACCACAAACCTCCCATAGGCCCCACTGGGCACTTCAATGATGGAATACTGCTCTTGTTTCCCTTTGATTAATCGCAATGCCAAGAAAATGCTCTTATCACGCAGGTACGGGAATTCACGGGTTTGATTCAGCATTAACGTCGTCAACGCCGAAGCGATCTTCTTTTGATAATACTCCTTCACAAACACTGACTGCTTCGTGGTCAATTTTCCTTCCGAAATCACCTCAACATCGTAGGTACTGAGCTCCTTTTTTAACGCATCATAAATGCGCTGGCTTCTTCCCTGCTGTTCGGTAACCATCTCACTCAATATCTTAAGCAGATCCCCTGGAGCAAATCCCTCGAGATTTGCATCCTCTTCCTCTACACCGCTTAATTTAAGACGGCGTATGAACGAATACCGCACACGGAAAAATTCATCCATATTGTTGGAGTGGATTCCCAAAAAGCGGATGCGCTCGATCAGCGGCACTTCAGGGTCCTCAGCCTCTTGTAACACACGTTCGTTGAACTTCAGCCAACTGATGTCACGATTACTAAAGACTTGTTTATCTGCTATCATTCTTTGGTCTTAAGTCGTTTAGGGTATTCAAAGGTGATCAATTCCGCTCCCGGTCCTATTTCGCGCCAGCTCGCTACATCAAAGCGTAAACATACCAAACCCGTCGTAGGTACATTGGAGATGTGGGCATCGGTCATATCATTCACAAAATCTGTGATGCCTGGATTGTGTGCGAAATAGATGGCCGTGTCGATGTGATCCGCCGTTCTGGCAATATGCGAGCGCAAGGTTTGTACACCCGCGTGGTAGAGCTCGTCAATCATTTTGACTTCCGCAGCTGGTACTTGGAAATTTTTGGCAAAAATAAGGGCGGTATGCACCGCACGCGTGGCGGGAGAACTGAACATTTTGAAATGCGCATTCTGAGGCAGGAGTTCTTCTACATACGTACTTACTAGATGGGCATCCCGTATGCCGCGACCTTTCAGTGGACGGTCTCTGTCATCCACTTGATCAAGCGACCAGGAGCTTTTGGCATGTCGAACTAGGTAGAGTGTTTTCATGTAGTTAAAATACAGATTTTCAACACGTTCTACCAACCCCTAATGCAGGTTACATAAATCTTAACAGAAAATTTAAGCAGAGGTTACCTAGCGCTGAGCCGTCTTCGCTTCGTTCCAAAGCACCTCCATTTCCTCTAAACTCATGTCGTTTAGCGACTTACCTTGTTCTCGGGCCTTAGACTCGATGTAGGTGAACCTGAAAATGAACTTTTTATTGGTACGTTCGAGTGCCAATTCTGGATCCAATCCGCTTAAGCGAGAGAAATTGACCAATGAGAACAGCACATCACCCCACTCACCTTCGATATCTTCCTCTTTACCAGACTTTTGCGCCTGTTCAAACTCACCGAGCTCCTCCTTGATTTTAACCCAAACGTCTTCTGGCTTGTCCCAGTCGAAACCTGCACCTCGCGCCTTATCACCGATGCGAATCGCCTTAACAAGCGCAGGAAGGCCTCGAGGAACGCCTTGGAGCACACTCTTGGTACCTTTTTCCTTGAGCTTGATGGCTTCCCAATTCGCCTTGACTTCCTCCTCCGTATTCGCCGTTACATCTCCGTAAATGTGCGGATGGCGATGTATGAGTTTGTCACAAACGCCGTTTAAAACATCTCCAACGTCAAAAGCCCCTTTCTCACTACCGATCTTGGCATAAAACACCATGTGCAGCATGAGGTCGCCGAGCTCTTTTTTGATTTCTTCCAGATCGTTTCCCTCAATAGCATCCGCAAGCTCGTAGGTCTCCTCAATAGTGAGGTGACGCAAGCTTTCGAGGGTTTGTTTCTTGTCCCACGGACACTCCGCACGTAGGGTATCCATGATGTCTAATAAACGCCCAAAGGCCTCCATTTTCTCCGCTCGGGTATGCTGGCTCATAAGCGTTTTTTTATTCGGCTTCTTCTGCCGTCGCTTCAGTAGACTCTTCTGCGTCGAGGATCGACAGTAGGTCGTTCTTTACCAAGATATTGAACCACTGTACGACTTTCTTGATGTCACTAGCATACACGCGTTCTTGATCAAACTTTGGCAGCACTTCACCGAAGAAGTCTTCCAATTCATTTTTTGAACTCTTGTGCGATAGTGCTTCTTTGCCTTCTGTAACCTTAGCCATTGCTTTGAATACTTCACGCAAAGGCACTTCTTCCTCATACGTGTAGATGGCGATGTCTCCTAAAGAGCTGACGTTTGCCGTAGCAGGAATGGACGTGCGCTGTCCATCGATCAAGCTTTCCACCACAACGCCATTTTTACGGTGTGCAATCAGATGAAATAATCCTGGTTTTCCTGCGATGGATAATACGGTTCTTAGTTCCATTAGTTTTTATTTAGCCAATTTTTGACGGTTTCTAACTCTTTGTCTTTCCCCCCACTGTTCAACTCCAAGAGCGCGAGCGCATTTGGAACTAATTCGTGCTGAGGATATCTTTTGATCAGGGCCTCTAAAAAAGCCGTAGATCGCTCTGTATCTGCTAATGTATTTTCAAAATACAACCCAAGTTGCATTAATGCCTCCGGAGCAAAACGATGCTCTGGGAATTTGCTGGTCAAAAGTATCAAATAGTTGACTCCGAATAATTGGTCCTTTGAACCACTCATCAATACCAGACCTGCTTGCATTAAACGCTTTGGATCACTCCCGATATAGTCCGAGGCCGCAATCAAAAACGGGCGAGCGCGCTCAAGATCCGCCTCCATCGCAACCGCACTGTCGATCTTGTTGATATACCACTGCGCTGAATCTAAGACAACCACCTCGCTCTGAGGTGCTTGTTGGCTTTCACTTTCTTGCGCTACCGGCTCTGAAGGAGCAGCACTGCATGCGCCCAAAACGACCATCCACAACAGTGCTAATCTCATCGTTTTTTCGGGAATTTCATTGGGTAATCGATCTTGATATCACCGCGCTCGATACTTCCTAGACGTCCCTTGATCAAACGCTTACGTAACGGCTTCACATATTCGGTGAATAATACGCCTTCAATATGATCGTATTCGTGTTGAATCACGCGGGCAGCGAGTCCTGAATAGGTTTCCTCTACCAACTCCCAATTCTCGTTGTAGTACTCAATCACAATTTTCTCCTTGCGGTAGACCATCTCACGAACATCAGGAATGCTCAAGCAGCCTTCTTCCATGCCCCATTCTTCACCATCTTCTTCGATAATGATGGGGTTGATGAAGGTTTTGGTGAATCCTTTGAGCAGCTCATAATCTTCTTGCCCTTCCTCTGCGAATGGACTCGCGTCGACGATGAACAAACGAATGCCGCGACCGATCTGAGGCGCTGCAAGACCCACGCCTTGTGCGTTATACATGGTTTCATACATGTTTTTGATCAGCGCATCGAGACCTGGATATTCCTGGTCAATCTCGTCGGCCACTTTATTTAAAACAGGATCGCCGTAGGCAACTATAGGTAAAATCATATTGTGCGTTGTGAGCGGCAAAGATAGTTATCGCTGTGCTAAAAATCGCTCTAAAATCAGGGAGGCTGCTACTTTGTCTAGGGCGCCTTTTTCGCGGCGTTTGCTTTTTTTCATCCCACCTGCGATCAGGGTTTGAGAAGCCAATTTTGACGTGTCGCTCTCATCAACGAGTTCGACCTGAATTTTCGGGAAACGGGCCGAAATTTTTGCGACCCATTGCTGAATCAATCTCGTGCTGTCCGTCTCCACCTCCGTAAACTCCGAAGGATCTCCTACGACTATGATTTCCGGCTGATGCTCTTGGATGTAGCCATCTAAAATGGGCATTAAATCCGCAGTAAGCACAGTTTTCAAGGGGAACGCCATCATTTGTAAGGGATCCGTTTCTGCAAGCCCAGTGCGCTTACCTCCGATGTCTAGTGCGAGTATTTTTGCCATGTCACAAAGGTAGTCTTTACCCCTGAAATGCCGTAGCTTTGTGGTTGGTTAAAGATTTAGAAAAACAGCATGCAAGAAGTACGCAAAATCATAGAACGTGCGTGGGAAAACCGCGACATGTTGCAACAAGAAGAAGTTCAGAACGCCATCCGCTCCGTAGTGGCAGCGCTAGATGCAGGAACCCTTCGAGTTGCAGAACCTGTGGGCGAGGACTGGCAGGTCAACGAATGGGTAAAAAAGGCAGTAGTGCTCTACTTCCCGATCCAGAAAATGGAAACGATCGAGGTAGGCCCGTTTGAATTTCACGATAAAATCCCGTTAAAGAAAGACTACGCAGCCAAAGGCGTTCGCGTGGTACCTCATGCTATTGCACGCGTCGGAGCGTTCATCGAAAGCGGTGTAGTAATGATGCCTTCTTACATCAACATTGGTGCGTATGTGGAGTCAGGTACGATGGTAGATACTTGGGCAACCGTGGGTTCTTGTGCGCAGATTGGTAAAAACGTACACTTGAGCGGTGGTGTTGGTATTGGCGGTGTTTTAGAGCCGTTACAAGCCGCACCCGTGATCATCGAAGACGATTGTTTTATCGGCTCTCGTTGCATCGTAGTGGAAGGCGTCCGAGTAGAAAAAGAGGCCGTTTTAGGGGCGAATGTTGTATTGACCGCTTCTACTAAAATCATCGACGTAAGTGGCGATACTCCGAAAGAATACCGCGGGATTGTACCGGCACGTTCAGTCGTTATTCCAGGTACGATGCCTAAGGAATTTCCGGCGGGTACGTTCCAGGTGCCTTGTGCGCTGATCATCGGTCAAAGAAAAGCTTCTACGGACAAGAAAACATCTTTGAACGACGCACTTAGAACCCACAACGTAGCGGTCTAATGTCGGTTCAGCTGTCGGTCGTTTATCTCAGTATTAACGAAGAAGATATTCTTGGTAGATCACTGCAATCTGTAGCGGATGTAGCGGATGAAATCGTGGTGGTGGACAGCGGATCGACAGACGGCACCATAGATATAGCGCGAGGTTTTGGCGCAAAGCTCTTTACGCGCCCCTTAGACAACTGGGGTGAACAGCGCAACTGGGCTTTGGATCAGTGCACGAACTTTTGGGTGTTGGTGCTGGATTGTGACGAGGTGCTTAGTGAAGAATTGATACAGAGCTTACAATCGTTTAAAGTCGGTTCTCCTACAGAAGGACTTTACAGCTTTAAGCGTTCGCATGTATTTATGGACCGGCGTATGGAATATAGTGGACTTCAAAACGACTGGATCATCCGTCTGATGCCGCGAACAACGAGGTTCGAAGCACTGTTTGTTCATGAAAAAGTACACGGTAGATCGAGCAGACTCAGTGGTGAACTGGTGCATTATACGTATAAAAGCGAGACGCATTGGGCCGGGAAGATGAGGCATTATGCCCAGCGACAAGCCATAGATTACGACCCGAAAACCGGAGCTGTTTCTGCGTGGCATAAAATTGTTAAACCTTCCTTCCGATTTTTCAAGCACTACGTGTTAAAAGGCGGTATTTTTGACGGTCGAAAAGGACTGTACTACAGCGTATGGATGTACCGCGCGGTGAGGTGGAGGTACCAGGAATTAGAAAAACTTCGAATGCGATGAGCACAGCAGTTATCATCAGTCTCATGATCATTATGATCGCTGTTTACAGCTACAAATGGGCACTACATTTTCAATACCTCAGAGTTCAAAACAAAAAGAAACCGGGGCACTGGATGGACTATTACAAGCGAAATTTCATCCACAAAAAAGACCAGCAATGGTGGCGCGAGAGCATCATGCTCTTCCCCTTGCTCTACCCGGTGGTAATGACCGGAAAGCCGACCCAAGACCAATGGCTTGCGAAGATCAAGCGTACGAACATCGCTATGTATTTTTTGCTGATCCTATTCTTACTCGCCGGTATTTATTTCTCAAAACTGCCTAGTAACCCGTATTAAATGGCCCTTCGCACAGATTTTTTAGACCAAGACATTTTCTCCGAAGTGGGTGCTGCTGCGGATGAGTTGGGCATACCCTGCTACGTGGTTGGCGGTTTCGTCCGTGACCAATTCATGGGCCGTCCTCGGAAAATGGACTTGGATTTTGTTGCCGTAGGAAGCGGGATTGCTTTAGCGAAAGCCACAAGAGAGCGTTTGGATAAAAAACCAAAGCTTAGCGTATTCAAAAGCTTCGGAACCGCCCACATGAATTACCGAGGGGTTGATTTAGAGTTTGTGGGAGCGCGTAAAGAAAGCTACCAGCGCAACAGCCGAAATCCTATCGTTGAAGATGGAAGCTTGGAAGACGATCAGAACCGTAGAGATTTCACGATCAACGCGATGGCCATCTGCCTGAACAAGGCACACTGGGGTGAACTGATCGACCCTTTCGATGGGGTCTTAGACATCGAGCGCAAACTGCTTCGCACACCGCTCAACCCGGACAAAACCTTCGACGATGATCCCTTGCGCATGATGCGGGCGGTGCGCTTTGCGGCGCAGCTGCAGTTCAAAATTGATTCTAGAGCGCTCTTAAGTATTCGCGAACATGCCGATCGAATCAAGATCGTTGCCCCAGAACGCGTGAGTCAAGAGCTGAACAAAATCATAGCGGTAAAACGTCCGAGCTACGGATTAGGACTCCTTTTCACAACGGGTTTACTCCAGCACATCCTACCGGAAATCCAAGACTTACAAGGGGTTGAGGAGCAAGAAGGACACAAACATAAGGACAATTTCTACCATACCCTCGAGGTGGTCGACAACCTTGCACGACATTCAGACAACCTCTGGCTCAGATGGGCCGCACTGTTGCACGATATCGGCAAGCCACGCACTAAGCGCTTTATCAAACCACAAGGCTGGACCTTCCGCGGTCATGAATTTTTGGGCGGTAAAATGGTCCCGAAAATTTTTAAGCGACTGCACCTTCCTTCAGATGCACGCATGAAATACGTGATCAAAATGGTACAGATGAGTTCTCGACCGGCCTCCCTTGTGGATGAGCATGTCACGGACAGCGCGGTACGTAGATTACTTTTTGATGCTGGTGAAGACGTAGAAGATCTTATGAAGCTGTGTGAGGCAGATCTCACCACTAAAAACGAAAAGAAAAAACGTCGATACCTCAATAACTTCAAGCAAGTGCGCGTGAAGTTCAAAGAGGTGGAAGAGCGTGACCACATTCGTAATTTCCAACCTCCTGTGAGTGGTGAAGAGATTATGGAAGCATTTGGCATCGGTCCTTGTCGGGCGATTGGTCAAATCAAAGAAGCACTAAAGGAAGCTATTTTGGAAGGCGAGATTCCAAACGATAAATCGGCAGCCCTTCAAAAAATGGAGGCTATTGCTAAAGACCTAGGATTGACGAAATAATTATGGAAATATTTCTACGCGTTATAGCGGACACCGACGATACTGTACTCAAAGAAATGCGCATTAAGGGCAGCGCAAGTATGCTGTCATTGCACGAGCACATCTTCAGCTCGTTTGGCTTATTACCGGGTGAAATGGGCAGCTTTTTTGAAAGCACTCCCGACTGGGATCAAGGCGATGAACTTCCGATGTTTGCCATGGAAGAGGAAAGTCAAAGCATGGAAAACCGCACTGTGGCCGACTTCTTTTCTACATCGAGCCACGCACTCTACGTCTACAACTTTCTCGATATGAACATCTTCTACGTGGAAAAAACACGTATCGATGAAGAGGAAGGATTTGAAGACTTCGTTATACTCTCAAGCGTAGGTGAACTCCCTACACAGACGGCGAACAGCGCTAATACTCCTGCTGCAGTGAGTGAAAATCCGGAAGCGATGAGTGAAGCTGAACTGAACGAGATCTATGGACTAGAGGACTTGGACGCAGGAAAACTACCGGGAGAGGAAGAAGGCGACGACCAAGGCTACGAAGAACCGTACTATTAGGGAATGTGAATTTCCAGTACGCGCTCTACAGGGATTTTAATATCACCCTTTAAGTAGATGTATCCTGCGTAGTGCAGCCAAATCGTCGTGATGATTTGATACACTTTGGGTCCCTCAGCCGCAAAGGTGATGGTGACTTTCTTGTGCTGAATGTTTCCCAAATAAGTAGCCTTATGAATGATTTGAGAACGCTTCAAAATATCATTGTACGTGGCGAGTACTTCCCCTTTAGAAAAGCGAATTTCAGCAGTTTCAAGGCGGGTAATATTTTCGGGTAGTAAGGTCATAGAAGGCTCAGGCTGTTGTCCTAAAATACGTAAATTCGGTGAATGATGCACTATAACTCTATTCGAAAGAAGATCTACAACGTCATCTTTGAAGCGAATACCCCCGCAGGCAAGGCCTTTGACGTAGCACTGTTTTTCCTGATCGGCATTAGTGTTCTGTCCATCATGCTAGAGACGGTTCACCAGATTTCCGAATCGTATAAAGCGGTGTTTTTTTCGATTGAACTCGTCACTACCCTACTCTTTACCTTAGAGTATTTTCTAAGGATATGGTGCAGTCCGAAACCACTGGGCTATGTACGTTCGTTTTACGGACTCATCGATCTTATCGCGACCGCCCCACTCTACATTTCACTCATCCTACCAGGAGGTACGTTTGGGATTGCCATCATACGTTCGCTCCGATTATTGCGCATTTTCCGCGTCTTGAAACTGAGCCGATTCCTGGTCGAAGGAAACATGCTTTGGCAAAGCTTATTGCGCTCCTCTCGTAAAATTGGTGTGTTTTTATTTACCGTACTGCTACTCTGCGTCCTTATGGGCACCGTCATGTATGTGATCGAAGGGCCTGAAAACGGCTTCACCTCGATCCCCTTGAGTATTTATTGGGCGATTGTTACCTTAACTACGGTAGGTTATGGCGATATTGCGCCCCATACCGTGCTGGGCCAATTCGTTGCTTCCGCCATCATGATCCTTGGGTACGCCATCATCGCAGTACCCACCGGAATCGTGACAGTTGATCTAACACGGTCCGCACCCCTTGAAACAAAGGCCACACGACGCACTTGCGAAAACTGTGGCGAAACATCCCCTACTATAAACGCACATTTTTGCTGCAATTGTGGCACTAAACTCCCTGAACATGTCGACTAAAACACTTCTAAATATCTGTGGCCCTACTGCTGTAGGAAAAACTGCTGTTGCCATGTATTGGGCGGAGCGCTTCAAATGCCCCATCCTTTCTACAGACAGCCGTCAATGCTACAGCGAATTAGCCATCGGTGCTGCGCCTCCTTCCAAAGAAGAATTGGCCGCAGTCGATCACTATTTCGTTACCGACAGAAGCATCACCGAGCCCGTTACGGCAGGAGAATTCGAACATTTTGGCATCGCCACGCTCACTGAACTTTTCAAATCGCACGATGTAGTAGTCGCTGTCGGAGGTTCTGGGATGTATATCGACGCACTGTTGCACGGACTAGATCCGCTGCCGAGTGACCCAGAAGTCAAAGCCCAGCTCGAAGATCGTCTAGAAGCTGAAGGCATTAGCTCATTGTTTTTGGAGCTTAAGGACGCCGACCCAGTACATGCCGCTAAAGTCGACTCTCGCAATCCACGTCGCGTGATTCGTGCTCTAGAGGTGATCGAATGTACCGGCAAGCCGTATTCAGAGCAACTCAACTCCGAACCCAAGGAACGCGATTTCAACATCGTGAACTGGGTGCTCAATATGGACCGCAATGAACTATATGACCGCATCAACCGCAGGGTAGATTTGATGATCAACAATGGTCTTGAAGCAGAAGCCTCTGCACTGAAGGAGCATCAAGAATTGGTCAGTTTACAAACGGTAGGTTACCGCGAATGGTGGCCCTATTTCCGCGGAGAGCAGGACCTAGAGCGTACTACGGCACTCATCCAACAAAACAGCAGACGCTACGCAAAACGACAACTCACGTATTTCAAGCGTTTCGATAAGGCCTTGTGGTTGAATCCGAACGACATCAACGCGCAGGAGGAATCCCTACGGAAATCTGAGATACTATCGTGAAACGTTACTGGGTTTCTCACCCGCTATGGAAACTAGCGCAATGGGCCTATGTCTGTGGGCAACGTTTTGATCGTTTTCGACGCGGTCAAAACCCCACGCGTGCACGCTATCCTGTCGTCTGTGTCGGAAATTTTCAAGCGGGAGGAACCGGAAAAACACCCGCTACACTTTGGATCGCTCATGCCTTGAACGAATTGGGCTATACCCCTATCATCCTACTGCGTGGGTACAAGGGAAACATTCGATCCTCCGAGCTCGTCAGCGGCCATCAACCGGAGCGCTATGGCGATGAAGCGTTACTACACGCTTCGCACTTCCCTACCGTGGTCGGAAAAAACCGCGTTGAAAGTTCGCGTATCGCGGAATCCATTGCCACCGAGCGTTCGGTGTTTGTTTTGGACGACGGCCTTCAGCACTATCCGCTGTTTAAGGATTTCAACATCGTAAGTCAACGATCGATCCGATTCGAAAATGACACACTCCTGCCCCACGGGCGTCTGCGTGAAATACCGCATGAACGTATCGACGCGGTCATTACCCAGTTTGACGAAAGTCATCCAACACCTACATCGGCTTGGCAACATATTCCCGAATATAGTTTTGTGCGCAAGACCAGGCTGATCAGCGGCACTATAACACCCGGTCTCTTGATCGGTGGGACCGCTAATAACGCTTCTTTTTTTCAAGCGGTTCAAACTCAAATAGACGGAGCCCATAAGCACCTCTCGTTTTCCGATCACCATAACTACACCTCCTCTGACCTTCAACGGATCGAAAATGCCGCAAAGGAGATGGAGTACCGCGTTCATTGTACGGCGAAAGACGCCGTCAAGCTCGCACCTCTTATCAAGAGCACCCAAAGTCCTATCACCCTCAGTGTTTGGGATATCGAACTTCACCCAATTTCTAACATGCAACCGCTCTTGGATGCGCTCGAGGGTAAAATAAAAGAAGTGTATGCCCAACGCACTTCAAAAGGCGAACAAAAAGCGTAAATTAGCGCTCTAAATTCCTCGTGATGTCTAGTATTTACGATACCTACGAACCGGTTATCGGTCTTGAAGTTCACGTGCAGTTAAGCACAAACAGTAAAGCCTATTGTGGCGATGCTACGGCCTATGGCGCCGCGGCCAATTCTCAGGTCAGTCCCATCAGCTTGGGTCACCCGGGAACACTACCGATGTTCAACAAATCGGTCATGAATTACGCCGTGAAATTGGGAATCGCCTGCGACTGTACCATTCGTGAGCGCAATGAGTTTGCACGTAAAAACTACTTCTACGCAGATTTGCCGAAGGGCTATCAAATCACACAAGACACCACGCCTATTTGTACTGGAGGATTCGTTCGTATCAAAACAGCCGACGGTCAGGACAAAAACATCAACCTCACACGTATCCACATGGAGGAAGATTCGGGAAAAAGCATTCACGACATCGACCCATTCAATACCCTTGTGGATTTAAACCGCGCGGGTATTCCCTTGCTTGAGATTGTTTCCGAACCAGAAATTAAAAACGGTGAAGAAGCCTACAGCTACCTTAGTGAGATTAGAAAGCTCGTTCGTTACCTCGAGATTTCAGATGGTAACATGGAGGAAGGATCGTTGCGTTGTGATTTGAATATTTCAGTCCGTAAAAAAGGCGTCGAAAAATTCGGGACAAAGGTCGAGGTCAAAAACATGAACTCCTTTAGAAACGTCCAGAAGGCCATCGACTTTGAAATCATCCGTCAGATCGATATGATTGAGGCGGGTGAGGTGATCGAGCAACAAACTCGGACCTATGACGCTGCCAAGAACAAAACGATCGGTTTACGTACCAAAGAAGATGCACACGACTACCGGTACTTCCCAGAACCAGATTTAGTGCCCGTTATTGTACCGGAAAGCTACGTAAGCGCCGTTCGCGAGGTGATGCCTCCGCTTCCACACGAGTTGTTTACGAAATATACGAAGACCCTCGAATTAAGCGAATACGATGCGTTCATCTTGACTGACAACAAGGCTTTCGCATTGTTCTTCGAAGAGCTCATTGCTGCGACCAGCAACTATAAAGCTGCAACCAACATGATGATCGGCCCTGTGAAGAGCTGGCTCAACGATCAGAGCGTTGCCATCGAAAAATTCCCAATTGCTCCAGCATCACTTGCGAAAATAATCGCGCTAGTGGACGAGGAAAAAATCTCTACGACTACTGCCAACCAAAAATTGTTCCCAGCACTCTTGGAGGATCCTACGGCCGATCCAGAAGTACTTTGTGAACGAGAGGGCTGGATTCAGCAAGGCGATACCGATCAGCTCTCACAGTGGGTCGATCAAGCGCTCGCCGCATACCCGGATAAGATTGAAGAATACCGCAGTGGTAAAAAAGGACTTATCGGACTGTTCATGGGTGAAGTCATGAAATACAGCCGCGGAAATGCAGATCCGAAAAAAGCCAGTGCGATGCTAAGAGAACGCCTCGATGCTTAAGAGATTATCGCTCTGTAGCGCACTCCTGTTAGGCCTTACCTTATGGAATGCTTGTACACCTGAATCGGGGGTCTCTACGATCCACTTTGAAGGTGAGCAAACCGGATCCTACAGCGTACAGCTTCGCAATGCAGATGGCACTTTTACCATAGTCGACACCCTTGAAATCCAGGGTAATGATGTCTTTGAAGTGGGGTTTGATACCACTCGTATGGTCAGCTTTGTGCCTTTTGAAGGCGAGTTGCCCGTCGTACATGCCGTAGTAGGTCCTACTACCACCGAGCTTAGCGTCAACCGGGATGGGTTTCTCGCTGGGGATATCGAAAATAATTGGCTCGGTGCGCAACGGAAGATGCAACTGGACCTACTGGAATTTATCGATAGCCTAGATGTGATTCGTGCCACTTATCAGGACAGCAGCACATTCAAAGGACTGCAATCCTTAGACAGTGCTTTTTATCAATACGCCGAAAGTTACCGCAAGCGCGTTCTAGATTCTTTAGAGTCTCGCCCGGAGTTGCTCGCGAATATGATGCTCGTTTACCATAGAATTGGTCAAAATCCAGTGGTCGATTATATCGTGGATCGCACTCTATTTCTGGCTGCACGTGAAGCTCTTGAACGCACCTATCCCGGTAGCCCAGATGTTGCCGCCTTTGGCCTCTGGGTGGATGAATTTGAGGAATCGTACCAATTTTCACTTGGTATTCAACAAGCCGCAATCAAGTTCATTCCGGGTCATCCCTTCCCAGAATTTACGCTGGAGACACCCGAGGGAAAACTAGTACACCTCCCAAAACTAGGACTTGAAAACGAGATTGTCGCGGTATGGGCATCATGGTGCAACGAGTGCCGCAGAGAACTCAAAGGCTACGCACAAAACCACAGCCTAAGCAACATGACCTTGCTTTCTATTGACGGTCTCCAACAGCAGCGCAGCCCCTTAGGTGAGTGGTATGAAGCGATACAACAAGACCAGCTTCAATCCGGACGTCACCTAAGCGATCTCAAGGGCTCTAGTAGCGCTATCATTTCCACACTAGGCGTAGATGAATTACCGCTCTATTTCAAAGTAGAACAAGGAATCATCACACAACGCGTCTCAAGCTTAGTAGACCTAGACTAGCAACGATCTGCTATTTTTTCTGATCCAGTACGATACGGATGTGGGCGAGATGGTGCTGGCAATGCCACGCGTACATTTGGACGCTCTCGCCCATAGTATAGGTGCGGTCATCTTCCATGTGGTAGTATTTCTTCTCCCAACCGCTTTCAGTAATGCCATTCAAAAAGCTTACCCATTTCTCATGGAGGCTTGCTAAAAGAATTACACTCAAGAATGGATCTGCGGAATAGTCAGGAAGAACGGCATATATGTTCTGAGGATATCCCGTAACCTTAGGTACTTCACCCGAGGTTACCGCTAACCGTTGACGGTTGAATCCGTTCATGTGCGAATCTGCGAGGTGGTGTACGACTTGACGAATGGTCCAACCGCCTTCGCGGTACGGCGTATCCCACTGCTCCTCAGTTAATGCCTTTGCAAATTCCATCAGTTGCTTCGGCATACGTCCGATAACGGCAATACAACCTTCTATTCGCTCATCACCCGGTTTTTCCTCGATCGTTGCCTTACCGATCGGGTACTTCAAAAATTCTAAATCCATAGTGTAAAGATACCCCCCTTAAGGGCTGCTGTCCAAGTGGGACGTGCGCAAAAAAAAAGCGCCCTACCTCAAGTTTGAGGCAAGGCGCTAATGGATCTATAAATATCGCTTATTAGTGCGCGATCATAAGTCTAGTGTAGCTGTCAGATTTGCCCTGTACGCCGATAACGTACATGCCATTCGACAAAGTGCTTACGTTTAGTTTGATTTGCTGCACTCCATTGTCTGCAACGTTAACTGACTTCGCGAGCACTCTGCGTCCGTTCAGGTCAATCACCTCAACTGTGTAGTCACCAGCATTTACATTCAACTCTAGAGTCGTGAAGTCTTGTGCTGGGTTCGGGAACAACTTCATACTAGAAGCTGGATCACTTTCCAAGCTCGCTTCATCGATACCGATGCTACGAGTACTCATCAAGCTTCCTGTTGCAAACGTACCACGTCCGAACGTACCTGCGAAGATATCGCCCTCCATAACGGCGTTGTCTGCGGTACTGCTCTTGTTGGTACGGTACTGCTTCAAGGTAAATACAGGAACACGTGCTAGACCGCTGTTATCAGCTCCCCAGTTCGGCATAGCTGCATTGATGTTGTCCGTGCTGAATATACCGTATTCCGTTCCTATGATTGCGTTAGCTGCATCGCCTTTATCAAAGGTCGCAGCATATACTGGGAAGTTTCCTAAGTTGCCGTCTTTGACGATAAAGTTTGGTGAAGCATCTGTTGCGTTTCCACTGTAGTACACGAAGTTCGAGTTCCCGTAGTTACCCAAGGTAACCAAGACACGGTCGTTGTTGTTAGGATCGACTGCAATACTCGTCACGTTACGACCAGAGATGGTTTGTACCAAATCAACCTGTACAGCAGTCGCGCCACTGTCTAGATCAGCCGTCTTGTATGAACGAGCTGCGTTTAATCCCGCAATACGGTAGATGCGTCCGCTTTCTGTACCGACCCATACGTAGTTACCATCAGCACTAACTTCTACGGCTTGTGCAGAACCTACGATGTTGGCTAGTTTGTACCACGTTGGAACGTCCGAGAAGTCTAACGCACCACGCGTCATCCATACTGAACCGCTGAAACCTACAATAAACATGCTGCTTACTGGATCCTGAACGGTAACACTGTCGCCTTTCGCCAAAGCATTGCCCAGCGTGTATTTGAACGGCAAACCGTTCGTATTCGAACCGAGTGTTAGCTCTGCACCATTCGGGTAGCTCACATTTACTGTAGCAACAATCTCTACTGCAGGCACAGCGTCAAACTCTACTGTGAAGTCACCAGTGGATGCGTCAAATGTCCCCGTACCGTTACCAGTAAGGTTACCTGATGCATCTGAAGTCACTGCCATCGTTCCACTCGTGATTTTGAACGTAGAAGCGTCCATAATCGCACTTTCTTGAAGCGGCTTGATGTTTGAGCTGAAAGAATCTTGTCCCGCAGAAGCAAAACCTAAGGAACGAATCGCAGGGATTGCTTTGAATAATACAGAGTCCGTACTGTTTAGATCAGCGCTGTTTTCATGAAGATAGAATGGTGTCATCCAAGTACCTACACCATTCGCTGAACGATCGTCCCAGAATGAAGAGAACGTTTGACCCGTATTTTCACTGCGACCGATACGACCACCTTGGTATTCTGTAAAATAAATTTTCGGTACTAACCATGATACGGCTGAGTAACCACCGTCACCAGAGAAATTATCTACTGGTCCCAAAGAACGTCCTGTATTCGGGGTATTTCCAGAACCGTCCATGACGAAACTTCCGTTATCCTGTGTACCACCTACTACGTAACGATCAGCAGAAATACCAATGTTATAAAACTGCGTAGTCGCGTAATTTTTGTTTAAGGTCGTCCACTTGTTTCCCCCATCACGAGAGGAATAAATACCACCATCATTGACAATGAATACTTTTTGATCGTCTGTCGGGTGCCATACGATGTCGTGGTTGTCTGCGTGAATGTTGTACGGTCCAAAGCCATTTACTTGGTTCCATCCTTGACCTTGTTCCCAATCCCAAACGGTAATACCACCGACAATAATGCGGTTTTTGTTCGCTGCATCCACTGCAACGGCTAAATCGTATTCACCTTGACATTGTGACGAACAGAATGGATCAAAATAAGTCGATTTCTGGCCAATTTTAGACCACGTAGTTCCACCGTCTGTTGAACGGTATACGCCAGAAAGCGCATTTCCAGAAGTAATATGTACCGAATAGATGTAGTTTGCATCATTTCTCGCAGAAGCGAACATGATACGGCCTCCACTTCGTGGAAGATCTGTTGCACCCGCATTTGACTTACTCACTTCCGTCCAGTTTGCACCGCCATCTGTGGAAGTCATCGTACGACCGCCTAAAGTTCCCCAAAGGTTACCGCCGGCATCCATGTGCATGTCCCAACACGTACCGTTAGATCCGATAGTACCTGACACAGGGTTGGTCCAAGTAGCACCACCATCAGTAGAGCGACGAATACCAGAGCTTGTCGCCATGAAGACCTTACTGTTATCGTTAGGATCAGTTACAATCGCTCCGATCGAAGAAAATGCTGCAGTTGACGAAAGCTGCGTAAACTGGGTTTCATTCGCTCCTTTCTTGAACACACCTGCTCCTGGGAAACCAGAAGAGGTAGATGCTCCATAACCTGTGGTCCAGGTATTGTACAAGCCTTCACCCGTTCCGTAATACACATCACCGTCTTTCGAAAAAGCGATGGTCATTACTGCCAAGTTTTCCTGCTCAGGATTCACCTCTGACCAGCTTAGTCCGCCGTTATCGCTGTAGTACAATCCACCACTAACGCCACCCGCATACATTTCTGTAGGGTTGGTAGGGTTGATTGCAAGTCCACGGGTACGTCCTCCTCTGTTGTCCGGCCCGCGTTCTTCCCAAGTAAGCCCTAACGAGCTTTCCGGCATATTCTTTACGCTTTCAATGGCGCTTTGAATATCCTCTTGATTGATTTTTCCTGTGACCTGATTCGCACGAAGGCTGTGTAAATAGGCAGCAGCACCCGAGGCACTAGCTTCTTCTTTCACACGCGGCTGGTACGATGCGTCTTTCGACGGAATCAAGGAAATAGTGGCGGCGGTTAGGACTGTGCCTAGAAGGGCAAAACGTAATCCTGTTTTCATATATAACTGTGTAACTCTGTTTCTAATTGCTAAAAATAGTGCCTAGACGGCATTATACCAAGTGCTTTTCCGCGTGATAAGAGCTTCTTACGAGCGGTCCACTTTCAACATATCTAAAGCCCATATCAAGACCAATCTGTTTAAGTCGATCAAACACCTCAGGCTCAATAAACTCGACCACCGGCAAATGTTTTGGAGTAGGTTGAAGGTATTGACCCAATGTCAATACATCTACATCTGCACCACGTAGGTCCTTCATCGCATCGATGACCTCTTCTTCTGTCTCCCCTAACCCGAGCATAATACCACTCTTGGTTCTATGTATACCGTTGTCCTTCAGGTATTTCAACACCATTAGTGAACGATCGAACTGGGCTTGGATACGTACTTTTCTCGTTAAACGACGAACGGTCTCCATGTTGTGGCTCACGATCTCAGGGTTTGCCTCGATGATGCGGTCTACATTATGCAACTCACCTTTGAAGTCAGGAATGAGCGTTTCCATCGTCGTTGTCGGTGAAATTCGACGTATCGCATTCACCGTTTCTGCCCAAATAATGGACCCTCCATCCGCGAGATCATCACGGTCTACCGATGTCAATACGGCGTGCTTCACTTTCATGAGTTTCACACTACGCGCTACTTTTTCCGGTTCTTCCCAATCCACCGACAGCGGACGGCCAGTAGCCACATTACAGAAACCGCACGAACGGGTACAAATGTTCCCGAGAATCATAAACGTTGCGGTCCCTTCGCCCCAACACTCCCCCATGTTCGGACAATGTCCTGATTCACAGATGGTGTGGAGCTTATATTTATCTACAAGTCCTCTTACGTTCTTGTAATTCTCGCCAGTAGGTAGCTTCACGCGCAACCATTTCGGTTTTTTGACACGCTCTTTAACCTTGGCTTTTGTTTGAATATCGGGTTGATCTACCATATCATTAAAACCTTGTTCTAGGTGGTTTGTTCACCAATTCTAACTCGTTGTTTTCCGCCACGCTTCAACGGTGTCTTCATGCACCTCCTGATGAGAAGTATGTGCGATCACTTTACCGTCTTTTAGCATAATGAGTTGTGGGCTTTCATGTCGAATGCTGAGCTCTTCAGCAAGCGCCATGGACATGCTGCGATCGGCCACCACATCTATGTACAGCCACTGCTCATTCTCAACGCAGTTCACCTGATTCAAGCGGCGCATAGAAAATAAACTTACACTACACCGAGTGCTGTGCTTGTAAATATAGGTGGTGCCATTATAACGCAGAAAACCCGCTAATTCTTCAAAAGACTGCGGGTGTTCGAACTGAATTCCTTTCGGAGATTCGCCCTCGTTATCCTTGCTGCGTAGAAAGCTCAACATGAGAGTACGATGGACATTTTTCTGCCGTTCCACAAGAGGAAATGGCTAAGGCCGCTACGGCTACTATCGCGATGGTAACTGCTTTTTTCATAGTGAGTTATTAAGTTGTTCGCGTACTTTGCGAATTGTAAAAATAACGCTCACAGGGCAAACATCTTACAGAATGGACACTTTCCTTTTCACAAAAGCTCCAGAGGGTTGGCACGACTTCTTTCAAGCCGAGTCTCAGAAGCCCTTTTGGAAGGAGCTATCCGCCTTTGTGGAAGCGGAATACCGCCATCAAATAGTACATCCTAAAAAAGAGGAAATATTTGCCGCCTTCCACGCGGTTCGACCGGAAAAAATAAAATGCATTCTACTGGGTCAAGATCCGTACCACGGTCCGAATCAGGCTATGGGGCTGTCATTTAGCGTTAGGGAGGGCGTGAAAGTACCTCCATCTCTACGCAACATCTTTAAAGAATACAGTTCCGACTTGGATGTTGATTTGCCTTCGAGCGGAGACTTAAGACCTTGGGCGTCACAGGGTGTTTTCTTGCTGAATAGCGTATTGACCGTACGTGCTACGGAGGCAGGTTCGCATGCGAAAAAGGGTTGGGAAGAATTCGTATTGAATGCCGTGCGGTTTGTTCTCGAGCGCAACGGCAATGCCGGTTTTTTGTGTTTCGGAAAACCAGCACACCGCATTGCGCTAAAGGCGGTAGAAATTTCGGACCACTCCGATCCCGTTATTGTTTCAACGGTACACCCCTCGCCGTTGAGCGCATACCGCGGTTTTTTCGGGTCGCGACCATTCACAACTTTTAATGCCCAACAGCAGAACAAGGGTCGAGAAATCGTACCTTGGGAATTGCCCGAAAGTGGCCAAAAACGAATGTTTTAATCGACTAAAAACAACTGCTTAGATGTCCTTAACTGAATTGATCTTTCCGATACTTAATCTGATCTTGTTTGGCTTTCTTATTTACAAGATGAATACGAATAAAGCCGGCTCAGAAACTTCTGACGTCTCGAACGAGGTGCCAGAATGGGCCATTGAACAGATCTCAGAACTTAAGGCGAAGGTGTCAGAGCTAGAAGCTGAGGCCGATGAGCAGCGCGATGCATTGCAGCGCGTTCGCGTTGAGCATGCTCGTGAAAAGGCAACATTGGAAGGGGCGCTGATCAATGCCCAAGAGAAATTGGTACGCACTGAGGAATTACATGAAAAGCAAAAACTGGAAGCGCAGCAGTCTAAGTCGGAAATGAAGAATGAATTCAAAGTGTTGGCACAGTCGATTTTGGAGGAAAAATCGAGCCAATTTAAAACGACGAATTCTGAAGAATTGGATAAACTTTTGACACCCTTCAAGCAAAAATTGGAGGATTTCGAAAAAACCGTTCGAGACAACCATGAGAAAGAAGTGAAGTCCACGTCGGCTTTGATGGAGAATATCAAATCGCTCAAAGACATGAACGACAAGCTCTCGGAGGAAGCGAGCGGACTTGCTAAAGCGTTACGAGGTGACAATAAAAAGCAAGGAAATTGGGGTGAATTTGTACTGGAACGAGCGCTTGAGATGAGCGGATTGACCAAAGAGAAAGAGTACTTCATCCAAAACAGCGAGACCACGGAAGCGGGGAAACGACTGCAACCTGATGTGATCATTCAACTCCCTGAGAACAAGAAAATCATCATTGATTCCAAGGTCAGCTTGGTCGCGTGGGACAACCATGTCAACGCCGAGAATTCCGCGGCTGCCGTCGCAAGTATGAAAGCGCTCAGCGCGAGCATTCGCACCCATATTAAAGGATTGAGCGAAAAGGATTACCCGCAATTGTACGGCACAGACACACCTGAATTTGTCCTTTTATTTATTCCGATTGAGGCCGCATTTATGGAGGCCACCAAATTTGACGGAAGCCTGTACGAGTATGCATTTTCCAATAAAATCATACTCGTTTCGTCCTCTACGCTCCTTGCTACGCTCAAAACGATCGCTATGGCTTGGCGTCAAGAAAAACAAACGAAGAATGTTCTTGACATTGCTGAGGCTGGTGGCAAGCTTTACGATAAATTTGTAGGCTTGAGTGAGGACTTGAAAAAATTGGGCAGTCAGTTTACCACCGCCCAGAAAACCTACGATGATGCCATGAATAAAATGGTGGATGGACGAGGCAATCTCATCTCACAAGTGAACCGATTGAAAAAATTGGGCAGTAAAACGAAAAAAGAATTGGACGTAAAACTCGTAGATCAAGCAAGTCTTGGAGAGTTTTCCGACCGCAATACCGAGGAAGAATCCTCCGCATCTTAAATTATGGCAAACGATCAACTCATTTACGGCTTACGTCCGATCATTCAAGCAGTTCAAGACGGTCAGACTATCGATAAAGTATTCCTACAAAAAGGTCTTGGAGGGACTTTGTACACGCAATTAGAAGGGACTCTTCGCGATGCAGGCATTGTGCCCAAATATGTCCCGCTTGAAAAACTCAATCGTGTCACGCGCGGAAACCACCAAGGCGCCGTGGCCTATTTGAGTCCGATTGACTTTTTTGATCTCGAAGAAATCATCGCCAAAGCCTTGGATGAAAATCGCAACCCGCTCATTCTCGCTTTAGACCGCATCACCGATGTACGCAATTTTGGAGCTATCGCACGAACGGCAGACTGTTCAGGTGTAGATGCCATCGTCATCCCGAAAAACGACAGCGCCCCTGTCAGCGCAGATGCTGTTCGCACATCTACGGGTGCACTTCTCGAAGTCCCTGTTTGTAAAGTAGCCCACATGAAAGATGCCGTATTCATCGCGCAATCTTTAGGACTTAAAATCATCGCGGCCACTGAAAAATCAGAAACCAGCATGTACGAAGCACCGCTAGGTGAACCTTGTATGCTGATCATGGGAAATGAGGAAACGGGGGTGCACAAAAGCTTGTTGCAGCTTGCTGATGCCAAAGCTTTGATTCCAATGTCGGGTCAAATCAACTCTTTAAACGTAAGTGTTGCCACCGGGGTATTGCTCTACGAGGCAGTACGTCAACGTAAATCATAATCTATGAATGCACGAATTTTAGTCGGTATACTCCTTCTTACGAGTACCACACTCTGGGGTCAATTTGATTGCCAAACCACAAAATTGGCTCCGGTGGCACTGCAAAGCACCGTACCACTTGACTATAATTCTCGTAGCGATACCGCCGATCTTGTCTCCCTGAAATTATCCATAGATACGCGCAATTTTTCTTCGAAACAGCTCCAAGGAAAGGCAGAATATCAGATCGGTGCAAAATTGGCTTTTACAAAACTTCGGTTCGATCTTTTGGGGTACACCGTAGATAGTGTGGTCGCTCCATCTGGGGCGCTTAGCTTTAGCCAGCAAGGCGAATTTCTGACCGTGCATCAAGCGGCAACCCAAGGATCCATCTTGCACTGGACCATCTACTACAGCGGTACTACCACCAAGGACGGAAGTGGATGGGGAGGAATGCACCACGACGGCGCCTACCACTACAATCTAGGCGTTGGATTCGCTGCAAATCCTCATGTCTACGGCAGAAGTCTCTTTCCTTGCTTTGACAATTTTGTCGAGAAGACCACTCTCAAGGAAATGAACATCACTACCCCAGCAGGAAAAGTTGGCGTTAGTAATGGCCTTCTTCAGTCGGTAGATACACTCACCACTGGAGATCTTGTTTGGCACTGGGAAGGCCAAGCTCCTCTGCCCTCCTATCTGGTCAGTCTCGCCGTCAGTGACTATTTCAAACATTCTTGGACGCACGACGGGAAGACCTTCGAAACCTACGGTAGAGCACAAGACACCGCAAACATGCGCGCAGGGTTCGTCCATCTCAACGACATGTATGATGCGTTCGTGGATGAATTCGGCCCGTACCGCTTTGAAAAAGTTGGATACGCACTCACCATTACCGGCGCTATGGAACATGCCGGTATGATTCATTTGCCTCGAACCTTAGCCAATGCCGCCCTTCAAGGTGAAGACATCATTGCACATGAGTTGGCACACATGTGGTTTGGCAACGCCGTGACCACAAAAACCGCCGAGGACATGTGGATCAACGAAGGCTTTGCAGAATTCGGTTCCCATTTTTACGAGGAAAAAGTCTACGGAAGAGCCCAATATGTGACTACCGTACAGCGTAATCAGGTAGTCGTATTGAAGAGTGCTGCACAAAACGACGGAGGGCACCTCGCCTTAAGCGGTGTCAACCAGGACCAAACCTATGGCACACATACCTATCAAAAAGGAGCTATGGTCGCCCACAATCTCAGAGAGTTTCTCGGAGACAGTCTATTCAGTGTCGGCGTGAAACACCTTATTGCGTCCAACACTTTTGGGAATTATGACTTCTTGACCTTTAAAGCCGCATTTGAAACAGGAACCGGCGTCAATCTCGACACGTTTTGGAACGACTGGATCACAAGTCCTGGATACCATGGGGCCAGCGTGTACATAGATCAAAACTCGACGTCTGCTGCCTCAGCGGTAAAACCCGTTGTGATCGTACCCTTAAGAAGTAATGTGCCGCCTTCTTCATTGGCGACAGGACATTCCACTCCTGTGCATGTATATAAGCACAGTCCCAACTATGGATATCAAGGGATCGTAGACCTTGGTCATCTCGGCGACTATACGCCCAATGCCTCAAACGGTACCGCTCATTCAGCCTCCATAGATCTAGGCAGTGGAACGTATTGGACCAGTGTGAACGACAGTGCTGAATCCCTAGGTACCTCAGTGTATGACACCTTTACATGGTCAGAACTTTCAGGAACGAAAACTCTTCCAAACACCGGTATCAAAGTGACCCCAAAGCCTAATACAGCAGAAATGAATGGTCAGTTTTACGTTTGGCATCACCGGACCGAAGGGATGTATACCGGCGAATACTGGGTCAGTCCACATCATTTTTATTTCATCGGCTACGAAGGTAGCCATGATCCACCCTTAGCACAGGCGACATCACTTCCATTTGAGGTTACGCTGCGCTACAACACCAACCAGACGCAAGGAGGACTTGACTACAACCTCAAGGGTTTTGAAGGAGACAGTATGACGGTAGTTCGACTACCGGGTAGCGATGTCTTCTACGGCACACCTGTTCCAGGCACAGCGAATCAAACCGTCGGGAATTTCGGTGTCGGGAATCTAACGTTTACCCCCGATCGACTTTTTGCGCATTATCGCATTGGAAACTTGGTTCCGTTGAAACAAGACGAAAAGGAATTGGACCAGATTAAAATCTATCCGAATCCATCGAAAGGAGTGTTGAAGATTGAAGGCATTGAGGATAATGGGGCCGAAGTACAGATTTACGATGCTTCCGGAAGGCGTCAACTTTCAAGTATGCTTAACCAAGATGAAGGGATTAAGACACTTGATATCAGTCATCTAAGCCCCGGATCATACATCTTTTCTTACAAAACTTGGCAAGCCTCTTTCCAAATCGTAAAATAGCCAAATAGTACGCGCAATGTGTGTGACTGAGGGATCCTAAGGACTTCTCGAGATACATGCACATTTTCCTTAACTTTCAAGAAAACACACCGTACCCATGGAGCTACAAGAATTCAGAAAATTCGCACACGACGTAAAAAACCATTTGACCGGAGCCACTCTTCAGGTTCAAGTGATGTCCATGCTCCTGAAGGACGAACATAAAGATCGCCTTACGGTCATCGCCGACGAACTCCAAAAAGCGGGCGACATGATGACTGAATTTCAACAAACCATCAAGGAATCGCAGCGCAAAGAACGCGAAGCACAACTCGATGATTTAGATGAAATAGACCGTAAAATGGAGCAAAAGAACTCCTAAGCAGTCTACTTATTTCAACGTAAGTAACACTGGGCAGTGATCACTACCGAGGACATCGTTCAGAATTTCACTGTCTGCAACGCGATCCATCAAAGCTGTACTGACCATAAAGTAATCTAAGCGCCAGCCTACATTTTTAGCACGAGCGCCTGCACGATAACTCCACCAGCTGTATTTTATCGTATCCGGATAAAGCGTTCTAAAGGTGTCTACAAATCCTGCATCGATCATTCTTGTCATTCCGTCGATCTCTGCTTGAGTATATCCTGGCGTTTTATTGTAATTGGACTTTGGATTCTTGAGATCTATTGCACCATGAGCGACGTTTAAATCACCACAAATAATCAATGGTTTTTTAGCCTCCAAACCCTGGCAGTAGTTCAAAAATGCGACATCCCAGGACTGCGCTCTGTAGTCCAAGCGCTTTAAACCGCTGCTTGAGTTCGGCACATAGGTCGTTACTACATAAACATCATCGTATTCCGCGGTGATCGCTCGTCCCTCGTTATCGTGCTCTTCAATGCCGATGCCGTAGGCTACTGAAATAGGCTCCTTTTTCGAGAGGATGGCCGTTCCGCTGTACCCTTTCTTTTCCGCACTGAAAGCATAAATGTGATACCCTTCTAAATCTTTTAGGGCTTCTTTGACTTGCTCTGGCGTTGCTTTGGTTTCTTGCAAGCCGACCACATCGCAATCTAAGCGTGTAAGATCTTCAACCAAAGTTTTACCCGCAGCGGCGCGAACGCCATTCACGTTAAAGGAGAGTACTTTCATTACATATTTCTTCTATACTGACCACCCACTTTAAAGAGTGCGTCAGTGATTTGACCTATCGAACAATGCTTCGCTGCTTCCATCATTACCTCGAAGATGTTGCCATTTTGAACGGCCGCTTCTTGAAGTTTTGCTAGCATTTGTTGCGCTATTTCGGCCTTACTCTCGTGCAAGGTTTCGAGCATCCCTATCTGGTATTCTTTTTCCTCTGAGGTTGCACGAATGACCTCAGCGGGTGTAATGGTCGGCGAACCATTTTTGTTTAGGAAGGTGTTGACACCAATAATTGGGAACTCACCGGTATGCTTGAGCATCTCATAATGTAAACTCTCCTCCTGAATCTTACCGCGCTGGTACATCGTCTCCATCGCACCTAAAACGCCACCGCGCTCCGTGATTCGATCGAATTCTTTCAATACCGCATCTTCAACAAGGTCCGTGAGCTCCTCAATGATGAAGGAACCTTGGATCGGATTTTCATTTTTCGAAAGCCCCAATTCTTTATTGATGATCAACTGAATCGCCATTGCACGACGAACACTTTCCTCTGTAGGCGTTGTAATGGCCTCATCGTAGGCATTCGTGTGTAGTGAATTACAATTGTCGTAAATCGCATACAACGCTTGAAGTGTCGTTCGGATATCGTTGAAGTCGATCTCTTGTGCGTGCAAGCTGCGTCCCGAAGTTTGGATGTGGTATTTCAGCATTTGCGATCGTGCATCCGCTCCATACTTATTCTTCATGGCGTTCGCCCATATACGGCGAGCTACTCGGCCAATCACCGCATATTCAGCATCGATACCGTTGCTAAAGAAGAAGCTCAGGTTCGGTGCAAACTTATTGATGTCCATACCTCTACTGAGGTAGTATTCTACGTAGGTGAAACCATTTGCTAGCGTAAATGCAAGCTGGGTGATCGGGTTGGCCCCCGCTTCCGCAATGTGATACCCAGAAATAGACACGCTGTAGAAATTACGTACCTGGGCGTCGATAAAGTACGACTGTACGTCACCCATCAATCGGAGTGCAAACTCGGTGGAGAAAATACACGTATTCTGCGCTTGGTCTTCTTTGAGAATATCGGCTTGAACGGTACCGCGAACTGTGCTCTGGGTACGCGCTTTGATCTCAGCATACACCTCAGACGGCAACACCTCAGCTCCAGTGATTCCCAAGAGCATCAAACCTAATCCATCGTTTCCTTCTGGCAAATCGCCTTGGTAGCGTGGACGATGTAATCCATTATCCTCATACTTTGCTTGAAGTGCAGTTTCGACCTTAGCCTCAAGGCCCTGCTCTTTGATGTATACCTCACATTCCTGATCGATGGCCGCATTCATAAAGTAGGCGAGCAGCATCGGTGCTGGTCCGTTAATGGTCATCGAAACTGAAGTAGTCGGAGCCGTTAATCGGAAGCCAGAATACAATTTCTTAGCATCGTCCAAACAACAAACACTCACCCCAGAGTTCCCGATTTTCCCGTAAATATCAGGTCGACGATCGGGGTCATTCCCGTAGAGTGTCACCGAATCAAAGGCTGTAGACAGACGCTTCGCCGGCATGCCCAGAGAAACGTAGTGGAAGCGCTTGTTCGTACGTTCTGGACCACCTTCACCAGCAAACATGCGTGTCGGGTCCTCTCCCTCGCGTTTAAACGGGTAAATACCAGCGGTATACGGGAATTCGCCAGGTACATTTTCGGTTAAAATCCACTTTAAGATATCTCCCCAACTTCTGTATTTCGGTAAGGAAACCTTCGGGATTTCCGTATTGGATAACGTCTGTGAGTGGGTTTGAATATTGATATCGCGTCCACGAACGGAGAAGGTATACACCGGATCTTTATAACGCTTTACCGTCGCCTCCCACTGCTCGATCTTCTCCCAATGGTGCGGATTGAGATCCATTTTTATACGGTCAAATGACGCCCTTAGCTGGGCGACTAATTCCTCGTCTTCCAACGTCTCCATTGAACGGTGAAGTGCATACAGCTTGTCAGCAACCTCCACCTGTTGGGCTATTTTTTCACTGTGGATGCGATGATTCTCTGAAATCTCGCTCAAATAACGCGTTCGGTTGGGCGGGATGATGAAGATCTTCTCGCTCATCTCTCCAGTAATCTCATACGAACTTTGCAAGTTCGCAGCGCTCTTTTCATTGAGCATATCGATGATCGCCGTATACAAACTGTTCGTACCAGGGTCATTAAACTGGCTTGCGATCGTACCAAAAACCGGCATGGTATCTACATCGCTTTCCCATAAATTATGGTTGCGCTGGTATTGCTTTTTCACATCACGTAGTGCATCCAAGGCGCCACGTTTGTCAAACTTATTCAAGGCAATAAGATCCGCAAAGTCCAGCATATCGATCTTCTCAAGCTGTGTTGCAGCCCCGTATTCCGGAGTCATCACATATAAAGATGCATCACTGTGGTCTAAAATTTCCGTATCACTTTGACCAATTCCCGAAGTTTCCAAAATGATCAAATCGAAACCGGTAATCTTCAAGATGTCTAGTGCCTTCTGCACGTGAGCACTCAATGCAAGATTGCTTTGACGAGTGGCTAAAGAGCGCATAAACACATTGCCGTGCTTGATCGCGTTCATACGAATACGGTCACCTAAAAGGGCCCCGCCAGTCTTGCGCTTGGAAGGATCCACCGATACAACAGCAAGACGTTTTTCAGGAAAATCGATAGTAAATCTGCGAACGAGTTCATCGACCATAGAGCTCTTTCCTGCTCCACCGGTACCTGTGATTCCTAGAATAGGCGTTTGAATGGCATTTGCACGTTCAGCAACTTCTTTAAGCGCAGTCTCGTGTTTGTCACCACAATTTTCAGCCGCAGAAATCCAGCGTGCAATCTCCGGGTTCTCAGCACTAGGCAGTGCGTCTAAATCGCCTGGCAACTCTTCACCTACAAGGTAGTCGCTTTGCTGAACGAGGTTATTAATCATGCCCTGCAACCCCATTTTACGACCGTCATCGGGATGGTAGATTCGCGTGATTCCGTACGCATGTAATTCTTCAATCTCCTCAGGTAAAATAGTACCGCCACCCCCGCCAAAAATGCGAATGTGTCCGGCCCGTTTTTCTTGCAAGAGATCGTACATGTATTTGAAATACTCCAAATGCCCGCCTTGGTAACTGGTCATGGCAATGGCGTTCGCATCTTCTTGAATGGCCGTATTTACCACCTCTTCTACGGAGCGATCATGGCCGAGATGAATCACCTCGCAACCGGTGCTTTGAATGATGCGACGCATGATATTGATTGCGGCGTCATGCCCATCAAATAATGAGGCTGCGGTTACGATTCTAACTTTATGTTGTGGAATGTACGGTGCTGGGTTTTCCATGTTTCTGTGATGTATTTGGTCCCTCAAAGATAGGATAGAATCTCTCAATGAATGGTTTTGCTACCTTTGAAGCAAACCGATTTTTATGCAGGCCTTGAAGTCTCCTTTATTTTACCTCCCTATCGTTGTCCTCCTCGCTATCAATAGTGCTGCAATGGATATTGGCCTCTGGCTGAGAATGAGCGTTTTGGGCGCCTACGGTGCAGGACTTACCGCATGGTATTGGAAATCCATCGAAGCAAAATTCACTCCTATCCTACTCTTCGCATTAGGACTTCTGCTTTGGCCGTTATTGAACTTTTCAAACGTGCCAGCGCCGAGCGAATGGTGGGGATATATGGCACGTATTAGTGTATTATTTAGCATTCTGTTAGGGAGTAGTGCAGCGTTTAACAAGGACCAAGCGGGAAGCTTTGCTGCTCTCAAGATCGGTGGACAGCTGGCTGTAGTATTAGCTTCGTTAAGCCTCATTCCTTCGCTTGTGGAGGCCTACCAGGCAGAAAACATCTACCTGGCAAAAGGCAGCCTATTCACTCATAAAAACTATGCAGCAGCGACTCTTTTGATGCTGCTGCCCTTGGGACTACTGCCCCATGCCAATGGATCAAAATCACTTGATATTGCGGGTACTGCAGCCATGATTCTCGGCTTGCTGGTGGTCGTATTCTTACGCACTCGCGGGGTGTGGATGGCTGCGATTGTGATGGTCGTGGTTTCGCTGGCCTATTATGGGTTGTTGAAACGTGAGGCGAACTTGAGAAGTAACCTTATCGTATTCGGAGTTTTGGCTGTGGGTCTTTCTGCGGCAATTGGTTTGGGAGGACAGGAAAAAATATTCAACAGCAGCACCATACAAACGCGTTTACACTATTGGAATGCATCCTGGGAAATGTTTGTGGACCACCCCATCACAGGAGTTGGCGCTGGACAATGGAAGATTTTCTACCCTTCCACCGGTCTTGCAGGAACGAATGAAGCCGTGATGAATGGGAGTACCGCTATTTTACGTCCCCACAACGATGTCCTGTGGATGCTCAGCGAAACGGGGATTGGCGCGCTATTTTTCATTGCATTACTCGCGGGCGGTTTCTTCATCAGCATTCGTAAAGGAGGCCAACTCCCTCTCGCCCTTATCCTAGTCGCCTTTACGGTGTACGGCTTCGCCGAATTCCCATTGGAACGTGCCACCATGCTACTTCCACTAGGACTTGCACTAGGCTATGCACATTCAAGGAGTACGGCGCTGCTCCAACTTCCAAGCGCCGTTATTGGCGGATTAGCGGTAGTTCTGGGCGTGTTTGGTGCCTTTGTGAGTAACGCGCGGAATGGGGGTGAAGTGAAGGCCCAAGATGTGCTCAGCGCGTACGGTAGACAACAGGCTCCCGCGATGGTCAAAGCGGCTAGAAGGGCTGAGAGCTCGTGGTTTGAGATGGACATTTACAACAACCCCATAGCGTATTTTGAAGGGCTGGGGCAGTTGCAACTAGGCGGACAACGTCCAAGTAAAAAGCAGCTCAATGCTGCGCTAAATACGCTGGAACGTGCACGCGAGATTCACCCTTACCATATGCTGACGATGAATCAAATGGCACAGGTGCATCGTATGAAGGGGCAGGTAAAATTGGCCAGGGATTTGTACAAAGAAGTCGTCACGATGAGTCCTCACAACACCACTGCGCTTCTTGGATTGATGGAAAGCGAACGCACTCTAGGCAATGTTTATGGAGCGATGGATGCACTGGTTGACATCAGTCCGAAATACAATTTCCAAAATTTACCGGGCTACCGACCAGAAGCGTTGAAAACCCTCCAAGCCTTCGCAAGGATAGAACAACCGCGCAATGCAACTCGGAAGTTGCACGAACAATTGAATGCAGCCTCTCCGAGTAAAATGTGGCAGATTTGGACCGAATTCCGTCAAATTCACCACAAAAAGTAAAGTTTTTGTGAATTTTCAGACGTTTTTGTCAAACCCTAGGAAATTAAGCTACCTTTATACTATGCAAAAGCAGTATAACCATAACGCAATGATCAACAACCACATGAATATGTGTAAGGGTTGCTATTATACTACTGTGAAGGCTTAAACGAGAAATAGACAACCAAAAAATATACAAAGCGCCTTCACACTATGTGAGGGCGCTTTTTTTTATACCCCAGCATGAAAAATTTCTTTACTACCGTACGCAAAGCAGGCCCGTTAAGAACTAGATACGAAGTAGGTATTGACAAGGACATGGTCGATGCGCAGGGTGAACTTACACTCTGGAAGCTCATGGATACAATGAACGATATCAAGGCGAATCGAATACAAGCGCTTAAGCTGAACGAGCGCTACAGTGAGGCGATCAAGAACATTGACCTTAAGTTGTACGAAAATGCCTCGCTCGGTGATGCACTATTGATCGAAAGCAGTTTTGCCGCAAAGGGTAAAAAGGAAATTGATCTCAAAGTTTACGTAAGTAAACGTGAAAAGGGGAAACCCGCTCGTCGTGTTTGTAAAGCCGTATACACCTTAGCCATAAAAGCCAATTAACCAAAGCCACCCGCAACGACGTGTTGATTTTGAGTGTTTGTTGTTGTTAGCGATACCCGTTGCAGGTGAAATCTGGAGTTCTGTACCCCTGAACTTCAAAAAAAGCCCAGTTCCTCGAACGAAGAACTGGGCTTTTTAATTGGTATAAATCCCGCTATTAGCCTTGCTTCAAGGCGACTAGACGTTCTTGTATGATTTCAATCTTACTCTGTGCGTCTGCCTCTTTTTTGCGCTCGGAAGCCACCACCGCATCGGGTGCGTTACTCACAAAACGCTCATTGCTGAGTTTCTTTTGCACCGATTTCAAGAAGCCTTCATTGTACGAAAGTTCTTCTTCAAGCTTCGCAATCTCCTCTTCCACATTTACGAATGCATCTGCCGGAATGGTGAAGTTGATACCGCCGGCAACAAAGCTAAATGCGGATTTATCGATGGCATCCACCTCTACAATCGCTTCCACATTGGCCAATTTCTTGATCAATGCATCGAAACCAGCATTGTGCGTCGTCCCTTTCTCAATCTCTACATTCAAGACCTCTTTCGGGGCAATGCCGTTCTCGTTGCGAACCGTGCGAATGCCTCCGACTACTGCTGCGAACTGGGTGAATTGGTCCAAAATGGCCTGGTCTTCGATCTGCTTCGTCGGCCAAGCAGCAAAGTTTATGGTCTCCCCTTCTTTGCGCTCCGCCAAGTTTTGCCACAACTCTTCAGTGATAAATGGCATGAACGGATGCATGATCTCTAACAACGTATTGAAAATCTCCTTGGTTGCACCGAGCGCTTCTGACGAAATCTGCTCGCCCCTCAGCGGCTTCACCATCTCCAAATACCATGAACAGAAATCATCCCAAACCAGCTTGTACGTGGTCATCAGCGCCTCAGACAAACGGTATTTCTCGAAACTCACATTGAGCTCAAGCAACGCTTCACCGATACGATTGGTCATCCAATCCACGCTGAGCTTTTCTGAAGCACTCATCGCCTCTTGTTTCGGTTCCCACATACCTACAAGACGGAAGGCGTTCCAAACCTTATTAGCGAAGAAGGAGCCTTGAGAACACAAATCCTCATCAAACAGAAGATCATTCCCCGCAGGTGCAGTCATTAGCATTCCTACGCGAACCCCATCGGCACCGTACTTTTCGATCAAATCTAACGGATCCGGACTATTGCCGAGCGACTTGGACATCTTACGACGCTTCTTGTCGCGGACCATACCGGTAAAGTATACATCCTTAAATGGACGCTTTCCTTTAAACTCGTACCCTGCCATAATCATACGTGCCACCCAGAAGAAGATGATGTCCTGTCCCGTAACTAACGTATTGGTCGGATAGAAATAGTCCTCTTCTTCCTTGTTGCCAGCGAACACACTGTACGGCCACAACCATGAGCTGAACCACGTATCCATCACATCTTCGTCCTGACGCACATCTTCTGTACCCAAGGCTGCAATGGCTTCTTCACGTGTTTTACAAACCGTTACATTGCCCGCGTTATCGTACCAAGCAGGAATGCGATGTCCCCACCAAAGCTGACGCGATACACACCAATCTTTGATGTTTTCCATCCAATACAGGTAGGTTTTTTCCGCGTGTGGCGGATGCAAGGTGATGTCTTTCTCCTTCACTCCATCTATTGCTGGCTGTGCCAATTCTGACATCTTCAAAAACCATTGCATCGAAAGCTTCGGCTCGATCACTGCATCTGTACGTTCACTACGACCTACTTTGTTGCGTAGATCCTTGGTCTCTACCAGTAAGCCTGCTTCTTCTAATGCTTTGGCTACTTTTTTACGTGCATCAAACCTATCCAAACCTTGGAATTCACCTCCATGCTCGTTCAGCACAGCGTGGTCATCAAAAATATCGATCACCTCGAGCTCGTATTTTTCACCGAGCATATTGTCGTTCTGATCGTGTGCTGGAGTGACTTTTAATGCACCCGTACCGAACTCAATGTCTACGTAATCGTCTGCAATAATGGGTACCGCTCGTCCTACCAATGGCACGATCACTTTCTTTCCGTGCAAATGCTTGTAGCGATCATCTTCTGGATTCACACAAACTGCCGTATCCCCAAAAATGGTTTCAGGACGTGTGGTCGCCACCTGCAAGGACTCTTCACTTCCCTCCACTTGGTAGGTCATGTAATAGAGTCGGCTGTTTTCTTCTTTGTGAATTACTTCCTCGTCTGACACCGCTGTTTGGGCCACTGGATCCCAATTCACCATGCGTAAACCGCGGTAAATCATGCCCTTTTCGTGCAAGTCGATGAATACATCGATTACCTGCTCTGAGCGTTTGTCATCCAAGGTAAAGGCCGTACGGTCCCAGTCACATGAAGCGCCCAAATGGCGCAACTGCTTTAGGATTATTCCACCGTACTCATCGGTCCAATCCCAAGCGTGTTTCAAAAACTCATCGCGCGCGAGATCCGATTTTTTAATCCCTTGCTCGCGCAAACGCTTCACCACTTTGGCTTCCGTTGCGATCGACGCGTGATCTGTACCGGGTACCCAACAAGCGTTAAGTCCGAGCATGCGCGCACGACGAATCAATACATCCTGAACCGTGTTGTTCAACATGTGGCCCATGTGCAAAACACCCGTAACATTAGGCGGAGGGATCACAATAGTGTACGGCTCCTTCTCGCTGACCTCAGCATGAAAGTATTTGGCATCAAGCCAATTCTGGTACCACTTCGCTTCTATTTCACCTGGGGTGTATTTCCCTATCTCGCGCATCGTTGCAATGATTGATTAAAACACAAAAATACAAGCCTTCCCTCACTCAGCGAACCCTATCGCTAAGAGATTGTTAATTTCCTTTGAATCGGAAAATCTTCGATATACTTTTGAAAGACTAGAAAACTAAAAATAACATGAAAAAATTCATCTTAACACTAGCCGTGGCGCTATTCGGATTTACGGCTTACGCGCAAGAAGCTGAATCAGGAGCAAGAATTAACTTTGTAGAGAAAGTGATTAACTACGGTAAGATCGACAAGGGTGCGAACGGTACTCGTGTCTTTACATTCAAAAACGAAGGTTCTGAGCCGTTAGTTTTGAATTCTGTTCGTGCATCTTGTGGTTGTACCACGCCAAAGTGGACACGTGAGCCAATCGCCCCAGGAGAAGAAGGTGAAATCAACGTAAAATATGACACGAACCGCATCGGTAACTTCCACAAAACCGTTACTGTTCAGTCCAATGCATCCAACAAAACGGTTGTTTTAACCATCAAAGGACAGGTATTGAATCCTGCAGCCCAGAATACTACGCCTACTAAAAAAGGTGGCAGTGTGATCGCGAAGTAAGCGAAGACACTTTTAGCGAACTATTTAAGAAAAGCCCCGTATTTTTGCGGGGCTTTTTTAGTCACATACCCACGTACAACATATGCCAACGATCTCAAAAAAGGGGCAACGCATGCCGTCTAGCCCGATTCGCAAATTGGTCCCATTCGCAGAACAAGCAGAGGCGAAGGGAAATTCTGTTTACTATTTGAACATCGGGCAACCGGACATACAGACGCCTATTGAGGCACAAGAAGCTATCAAAACAGCGGATGTACCTGTGCTCGCCTACAGCCACAGCGCTGGCTTTCAGTCGCTCAGAGAGGGGCTTGTTCGTTACTACAATGGCAAACAACTGCCCGTTGCACTCGAGGATATTATAGTCACTACCGGGGGCTCAGAAGCATTGTTATTTACCTTCGGATCTGCTATGGATGAAGGCGATGAGCTTATCATTCCGGAACCGTTTTATGCCAACTATAACGGATTCGCTACGGCGAGTGGCGTAACGGTAGTGCCCGTAGAAGCTACCATAGAAAATGGATTCGCGTTGCCGCCGATCAGCGCATTTGAAGCCGCAATAACCGAGCGCACGAAAGGAATCCTGATCTGTAATCCGGGCAACCCCACTGGCTATTTGTACAGCAAAGAAGAGTTGGAGCAGTTGAAGGAATTGGTCATTAAGCGCGATTTGTATTTGATTGCCGACGAAGTGTACCGTGAATTCACGTATGACGACGCCGTTCACCACAGTGTCTTGAGTATGGAAGGCTTAGAGGAACATGCGATTGTTGTCGACAGCTTCTCAAAACGCTACAGCATGTGTGGTGCTAGAATCGGTTGTTTGGTCAGCAAGAATACTGCATTTATGGCTGCTGCAATGAAGTTTGCTCAGGCGCGTCTCTCCCCTCCTACCTACGCTCAGATAGCGAGTGAAGCGGCTTTAAAAACACCGCAAAGCTATTTTGATCAGGTGAATGAGGAATATGTCGAACGTCGGAACGTACTTGTCGACGGACTCAACAGCATTGAAGGCGTATTTTGTCCAAAGCCTAAGGGCGCTTTTTATGCCGTCGCATCCTTCCCAGTGCAGAGTACTGAGCATTTTGCAGAGTGGCTCCTGAGCGAGTTCGATCATGAAGGCAAAACACTCATGATGGCACCAGCAGCAGGCTTTTACGCGAAACCAGAATTGGGCGCACAACAAGCACGTCTCGCTTACGTTTTGAATGTGGAAGCACTCAAAAACTGCGTTGAAATATTACGCGAGGCGCTAAAAGTGTATCCACACACCACCCGTTAATTAGAAAGCGAAAAACTAGTGATTGTACAAATCAACCATAGCCTAAAGAACCTTAACACGTTCGGCATCGACCAAAAAGCTTCCAGACTTATCTGGGCACATAGCGCGGACGAAATTCTGCATTATGTGAAGCACCACGGCGCCCCGAAACTCCTACTGGGCGGCGGTTCGAATATGTTGCTGACTAAGGATGTGGAAGGCGATGTACTCAAAGTGGATGTGCACGGAAGAAAAGTGGTTTTCGAAGACGACGATACCGTACATATTCGTTTAGGAGCTGGAGAGAATTGGCACGATGTGGTTTTATGGACCCTCGGTCAAGGACTTGGCGGCTTGGAAAATCTGAGCTTAATTCCTGGTAACTGTGGTACTGCGCCCGTTCAAAACATCGGCGCTTATGGTGTAGAGCTTAAGGATGTCTTTGTTGAGTGCGAGGGCGTTCGTATCGATACTGGTGAGCACTTTAGTTTGACTAAAGACGAGGTCCAATTCGGATACCGCGACAGCCTATTCAAACGCGAGTGGAAAGGCAAGGCCATCATTACCCGCGTCACCCTAGCGCTGTCCAAACGCAACCACAAACGCAACACCGGGTACGGTGCGATACAGGAAGAACTAGAGAAATTGGGCATTACAGACCCCACTCCTAGCCAGATCAGTGATGCCGTGATTGCCATTCGAAAAAGCAAATTGCCGGATCCAAAAGAGATTGGAAACAGCGGGTCCTTTTTCAAAAATCCCGTTCTGGACGAAGAAACCGCACAGGCATTGAAGCTGCGTTACGAGGATCTACCTATCTACGCGGTAGAAGGAGGTGTGAAAATTGCTGCAGGATGGCTCATCGATAAAGCGGGATGGAAAGGACACCGAAACGGCGACGCAGGCGTACACGCAAAACAGGCACTAGTTCTGGTCAACTACGGAGGGGCCACTGGAAGTCAAGTCTATGCACTCGCAGAACACATCATGGATGATGTCCACAAGAAGTTTGGAATTCGCTTGGAAGCAGAAGTCAACTTAATATGAGCAACAAAACAGTAGCATTCCATACGCTAGGCTGTAAACTAAATTTTGCAGAAACCTCAACGATCGCCAAAGAATTCCTTGAGAGCGGTTTCGAGCGTGTCGAATTTTCTCAAGCGGCTGACGTCTATGTTATTAACACATGCTCAGTAACGGAAAATGCGGACCGCGAATGTCGCAATATTGTCGGCCGTGCGCTTCGTGCCAATCCAGACGGATTCGTCGTTATCGTAGGTTGTTACGCACAGCTTAAGCCCGAACAAATCATGCAAATGCCAGGCGTTGATCTGGTTTTAGGCGCGACTGAAAAATTCAATGTAACCCAATTTTTAGGAGCCCTTGAAAAAGTGGACGGAGACGCGGCTATCCATAGTTGTGAAATCTCTGAGGCCAATTCCTTCGTCAGTTCCTACAGCGCTGGAGACCGAACTCGAGCCTTTTTGAAAGTACAAGACGGTTGTGACTATAAATGCACCTACTGCACCATCCCACTTGCACGCGGTATTTCTCGCTCCGATACTTTGGAGAACGTCGTGAAAAGCGCGCAGGAAATTGCCGCTAAGGGAATTCCAGAAATCGTGCTAACCGGCGTAAATGTGGGGGATTACGGAAAAGGCGAGTTTGGAAACAAAAAACACGAGAACACCTTCATGGAGCTCGTAGAAGCACTCGACCAAAACGTTCACGTAGCGCGTATGCGCATCTCGTCGATCGAACCCAACCTTCTGCGTGATGAGATTATCGCCTTCACGGGTAGCTCCAAAAAATTCGTACCACACTTTCACCTGCCCCTACAGAGCGGGAGCGATGACATTTTGAAAAAAATGAAACGCCGCTACATGACCGCTCTTTACCGCAAACGTGTAGCTGCCATCAAAGCTGCGAACGCGGATGCATGTATTGGTGTCGATGTCATTGTTGGTTTCCCGGGAGAGACGGAAGAACACTTTCTGGAAACCTATAATTTCCTAAATGAATTGGACATCAGCTACCTCCACGTCTTCACATACAGCGAACGAGCAAATACGCCCGCCGCAGAAATGGAGGGTGTTGTTCCTATCCCTGAGCGAAAAAGGCGCAATAAAATGCTTCGAATTCTCAGCGAAAAGAAAAAACGAGCATTCTACGAAAGTCAGCTTGGAAAATCACGCCCTGTACTTTTTGAAGGAGAGAACAAAGAAGGCTACATGCTAGGATACACGGACAATTACGTTCGCGTGAAAACGTTTTGGAACCCGGAATGGGCGAACCAAACGAAAACAATGCAATTAAAAGAATTGAATGGCGAGGGATTTGTTACCTTAGGGAAACTAAACGCCGCCAAAAATGCCACTGATTTTTCTAGAATATAAGCCGCTCTGCAGTGAACGTGAGTTTACGCGCTTTTGGCAGTTCATCTCAGAAGGTCAAAAAAACGAAGGTACGATCCACGAGAGCCGCCTGTTCAAAATTCGAGTAGGACTCTTCTTAGGGATGATCCACTTTGATCCAAAAAACCGAGAAGAAATCATGGCCATCTATGGCGATACCGGACAAGAAGGCACCAATCTAAAGTCCTTGTGCAAGTCCATCCGAATGAAATACAACACCAAAGAACTTATATGATCGACCTTAAAGACCTGACTTCCAAAGTAGCTGACATAGCGAAAGAAGCAGGAACTTATCTTCGAGAAAGCCAGTCTACTTTTAATACCGATACCATCACCTCTAAGTCCTTAAATGCCCTAGTGAGCGAAGTGGATCAAAATACCGAACGCCTGCTTGTAGAACGCTTAAGCGCTTTACTTCCTGAAGCTGGATTCCTCACCGAAGAAGAAACCACCACCCAAGATCTCGATAAAGAATATACCTGGGTGATTGATCCCTTAGACGGCACCACGAACTTTTTGCATGGCTTGCCTATTTACAGCGTTTCACTAGCATTGTTACGCGGCGACTGGCCCGTTATTGGCGTCGTTTATGAAGTCGGCTTACAGGAATGCTTTACTGCATACAAAGATGGCGGTGCCTATTTAAACGGTCTACCCCTACAAACAAGTCGTTCCGAGCGTCTTGAGGATACTCTTTTAGCTACAGGATTCCCGTATTACAATTTTTCCAAACTCCAAGGTTTCCAAGACACCTTAGCACACTTTTATCAGCACACAAGGGGTGTTCGTCGCATCGGGACGGCAGCCGTAGACCTTGCCTATACAGCGGCGGGAAGATTCGACGGATATTTTGAATACGGCCTCAGCCCTTGGGATGTTGCTGCAGGCGTCCTTTTGGTACGCGAAGCCGGTGGATCCGTTACCAATTTTAATAACGATACCACCCCCGTGCCTTCAGAAAGCATCATCGCCGCGAACAAAAGCATCCATGGCCTTGTTTTCGAGGTAGTAGAAAAGAACATGGGCAATGCGAGCACCTAGAGTATGGGTCTTACCGGGAATGGGAGCTGATTCGAGAATCTTTCGAAACATCGAATTCCCTTGGGCAGCAACTTTTTTAGAATGGATCACTCCTCTCGACGACGAGACGCTCGAGGCGTATGCTGAGCGTATGCTCTCGGACTACGACATCCAACCCCAAGACCTCATCTTCGGGTACAGCTTTGGCGGTATCGTTGCTCAGCAATGGGCCACAAAGCATCCCGTGCAACGTATCGTGTTACTCAATAGCTTGCATTACGAAGCACAAATTCGACCGCTATTTCGGCGACTGGCAAAGACCAATGTTCTCTCTTGGGCACCCAAGGGTTTCATCCGCGGTTTGATCTTCTTCATGGCGCGCCTGAACAGCAAACCGAGTCGACATCTTGATCTTATTCTAGAGGTCATGGAACAATTCGACTGCGATTACTACCGTTGGGTTTTGGACAAGGTTTTGGCTTGGTCTGCAGACGCACCAAAATGTCCGGTAGATTTCATTCAAGGCGAATTCGACCCCGTTTTTCCAGTTTTCGAAACCGCCCGTGAACGCACTTGGATCTTAAAGGGTGCCACGCACATGAGTTTTCAAACACATAGTCAAGAAATTTCGGCGCTACTGAAAGAAAAAGTAGATCCCGTCCTGATATAGCGATATCCTGCTATTTTTGGGACATGAAATTGATTCCTACACACCTTCCTGGCCTATTCATTATCGAACCTCGCGTTTTTGGCGATCACCGTGGCTATTTTTTCGAGAGCTACAGCAAAGCCATTTTTGAGCAAGCCGGCATCGAAGCTGAATTTGTTCAAGACAATGAGAGTTTCTCGAGCGCCGGGGTTGTGCGTGGTTTGCATTTTCAGGCACCTGATAAGGCACAAGGAAAATTGGTCCGTGTGCAAAAGGGCAAGGTGCTAGATGTTGCGGTAGACATCCGTAAAGGATCGCCGACCTATGGATCACATTTCAGTATCGAACTTAGCGGGGAAAACAAAAAGATGTTGTGGATTCCACCAGGTTTTGCACATGGATTTGCAACGCTCGAGGACGACACTGTCTTCCTATACAAATGCACAGACACCTACAGTCCGGAGCATGAAGGAAGCATTTTATGGAACGATTCAACATTGGGGATAGATTGGCAAGTAAAGTCGCCGAAACTCAGTGAAAAAGACCAAAAGGGACCTAACTTTGTAGAGTTTTATTCTCCTTTTGTCTATGAGCCGTAAGATTCTATATCCTTCCCTTATTGCAGCGAGCCTCGTTGCCCTTACCTTCTTTTTTACCTCCGCCGAGAGCGATGTGGACCACCCGGTCGAAGCGCGCCCTTCTGTTGTCAAGCCGTTTGAGTTGCCAAGTACGCTCACTGTAGCCGGAGAGCCTATGCCCCTTGACGATCTCGATGTGGCTGAACGGTTGGATCGTGAGATTCTGGTCAACACCTACTGGCAGAGCAATAACCTACTCATGCTCAAGCGCAGTAGCAAGTGGTTTCCGCTGATCGAGCGCATCCTTCGCGAAGAAGGAGTTCCTGACGATTTCAAATACCTCGCACTGATCGAAAGTGGTCTTCAAAATATTGTAAGCCCGGCCGGTGCAGCGGGTCCGTGGCAGATCATGAAGGCAACGGGCAAAGAGCAGGGATTAGAAATTGACAACGAGATCGACGAGCGCTACCACATGGAAAAAGCCACACGCGTCGCTTGTGCCTACTTAAAAGAAGCGCACGAACGATTGGGCAGCTGGACCCTAGCCGCTGCTGCATACAACATGGGCATGTCCGGTACAGCACGACGCTTGGAAGAACAAAAAGTGGACTCCTATTACCATCTACGCTTGAACCCTGAAACCGCTCGTTACGTGTACCGCATCGCTGCAGTGAAATACATTCATGAGCACTTGGAAGACTTTGGATATGTCTACCACCCGACCGCTGGGTATTCCTTGCCTGAATTTGATACAGTTCCCGTATCCGGGCGTGTAGAAAATTGGATTGACTGGGCCTTAGCACACGGGACCAATTATAAACTGCTTCGTACCTACAATCCTTGGATTCGAGGAACGAAAAACACGAACAGCTCAAACAAAACCTATCACATTTTGGTTCCCAAGAAGTAATGAGCGAACAAATAGAAGTATACGGTGCCAAGGCGCACAACTTGCGAAATATAGATGTCAACATCCCTCGCAATTCTTTAGTGGTCATCACCGGACTAAGTGGCTCTGGAAAGAGTTCTTTAGCCTTTAACACCATCTATGCCGAAGGTCAAAGGCGCTACATGGAAACCTTCAGCGCTTACGCCCGCCAATTTCTCGGCAGCATGGAACGTCCTGAAGTAGATAAGATCGAAGGACTTTCACCGGTAATTGCGATCGAACAGAAGACCACCTCGAGAAACCCACGCTCTACGGTAGGTACCGTCACTGAACTCAGTGACTTTTTGCGACTGCTATTTGCTCGAGGCTCCACCGCCTACAGTTATAAAACTGGGGAGGAAATGATCTCTTATACCGACGGGCAGATCGTTGAATTGATCTGTGAACGTTTCGTGGGCCGCAGAATCGCGGTGCTCGCTCCTGTGGTTCGCGCACGTAAAGGGCATTACCGCGAACTCTTCGAACAGATTGTCAGAATGGGCTTTGTTCGGGCAAGAGTGGACGGGAAAATCGTCGAAATCAGTTCAGGCTTTCGAGTAGATCGCTATAAAACCCACGACATCGAAATAGTCGTCGACCGCATTCGCGTTGCGGCTACTTCAGAAAATAGAATAAGCCAAAGCGTCGAGACCGCGATGAGTCATGGAAAAGGCACTATTGCCGTTATTGACTTGGATACAGAAGAAATCGCCTACTTCTCGCGTCAGCTCATGTGTCCTACGTCGGGCATCGCTTACCAAGAACCAGAGCCGAATACGTTCTCCTTTAACAGTCCTAAAGGCGCTTGTTCGACCTGTGATGGATTGGGTACGACGAAAGAAGTCAACCTCGATAAAGTCATGCCGGATCCGAGTGTTACTATTCGTAAAGGAGGTTTCGCTCCGATCGGGGAATACAAAAAGAATTGGATCTTCAATCAACTCGAAATCATCGGTCTTAAATATGGATTCTCCCTCGACACTGCCGCTGGAGAAATTCCGAAAGAAGCGCTGGAGATTATTTTGAATGGAACCAGCGAAGTGATGACCATCGACCACAAAGCGATCGGTGTCACTAAGGAATATAAGGTTAATTTTGAAGGTGTCATCAACTTCATCGCTACGCAAAGCGCAGAAGCTAAAAGCCGCTCCATTCAGCGCTGGGCCGACGACTTCATGGACAACGTAGAATGCCGCAGTTGTAAAGGTGCACGTCTGAAAAAGGAAAGTCTGCATTTTAAAGTAGCCAACCGAAGCATTTCCGAAGTCAGTACGATGAGTTTGATTCATTTCGACCAATGGGTTACCTCATTGAAAGACGTACTTCCCGCAAAACAATGGATGATCGCCGAGGAGATTGTAAAAGAATTGCATGCCCGAACAAATTTCCTACTCGATGTAGGCTTAGGATATTTAAACCTGAACCGAAGTGCAAGGAGTCTCAGTGGTGGTGAAGCGCAGCGCATTCGATTAGCTACACAGATCGGCTCCCAGCTCGTGAATGTCTTGTATATCCTTGATGAACCTTCGATCGGTTTGCATCAACGCGACAATGCACGACTTATCGCCTCTTTAAAGCAGCTCCGCGATATCGGAAATAGCGTTCTGGTCGTCGAGCACGATAAAGACATGATCGAAACTGCCGACCATATACTAGATATCGGGCCAAAAGCCGGAATACATGGCGGTGCTATTGTAGCACAAGGAAAACTAGAAGACATCTTAGATGCGGGCTCAATCACAGCAGACTACCTGAAAGGAATACGTCAGGTACCCGTACCGAAGTCTCGGAGAAAACCTACAGGAACTATCCAACTGTTTGGTGCGAACGGAAATAACCTACAGTCGGTCGACGTAGAAATTCCATTAGGTATACTCACCTGTGTCACTGGAGTCAGTGGTAGCGGTAAATCTACCTTGATCAATGGGACCCTCTACCCTATTTTGAACCATGTCATTTTCAGAGCGGTCGCTAAACCTCAGCCGTATGAGCGCATAGAAGGTATAGAGCAGATCGATAAAATCATTGATATCGACCAAAGTCCGATCGGAAGAACACCGCGAAGTAATCCGGCTACCTACACTGGAGTTTGGACTGAAATACGACAATTGTTTGCAGGACTGCCTGAAAGTAAGGTTCGCGGCTACAAACCGGGACGCTATTCATTCAATGTCAAAGGCGGACGCTGTGAAACCTGCGAAGGTGGCGGCTTGCGTGTGATCGAGATGAATTTCTTACCCGATGTCTATGTGCATTGTGAAACCTGTCAAGGAAAACGTTTTAACCGTGAAACGCTTGAGATTCGCTACAAGGGAAAAAGCATCATTGATGTTCTCGATATGAGTATTGAAGATGCGCTTCCCTTCTTTGAGCTTGTTCCTAAAATCAAGGCGAAATTAGCAACGCTTGTAAATGTCGGACTGGGCTATATCCGCCTCGGGCAACCTTCCACCACGCTCAGTGGTGGTGAAGCGCAGCGAGTAAAATTGGCCAGTGAACTCAGCAAGAAGGACACCGGGAATACGATGTACATTTTGGACGAACCGACCACAGGGCTGCATTTTGAAGATGTTCGAGTGTTGATGGAAGTTATTCAGAAATTGGTCGACCATGGTAATACGGTGCTGATCATCGAGCACAACATGGACGTGATTAAGCAAGCCGACCATGTGATCGACTTGGGTCCTGAAGGTGGGTCTGGCGGTGGACGAATCGTCGCTCAAGGTACACCCGAAGAAGTCGTGACCGTATCAGAAAGTATTACCGGGGAATTCCTTAAATTGGAACTATAACCTTCCTATCTCAATACCATGAAAATACACTCGCGTAAAACTTGGACCGAAATCAAGTCTGAGGACAGCTGGGCCCTTTTTAAAATCATGTCAGAATTCGTTCATGGCTATGAATCGCTCAGTAGAATAGGTCCCTGCGTGAGTATCTTCGGCTCAGCTCGTACTTCGGCGCTTTCACAAGAGGAGCTTCAAGCGGCAACCGATATCGCGGAAGGTCTCACAAAAAAAGGCTTTGGTGTGATTACCGGGGGTGGTCCAGGAATTATGGAGGCGGCAAACAAAGGAGCTCAACTCGGTGGAGGTCCTTCTGTCGGACTCAATATTGAATTGCCTTTTGAGCAGCACAACAATCCCTATATCGATAGTGACAAGAGTCTAAACTTTGACTACTTTTTTGCGCGTAAGGTGATGTTTGTAAAATATAGTCAGGCATTCGTTGTCATGCCCGGAGGATTCGGGACTTTAGATGAGCTCTTTGAAGCTGTAACTTTAGTACAAACCAAAAAGATTGACCAATTCCCGATCATTTTGTTTGGTACAGATTTCTGGCAAGGACTCAAGGATTGGATTGAAGGAACTTTAAAGAAGACTGGTAAAATTTCACCGATCGACACCGACCTCCTTTACCTTGCGGATAGCACAGACGAGGTGCTACGTATAATAGAGAAGTTTTATCAGGGAAAAGGGTTTACCACGAACTTCTAAGGAAGTAGTACTATCGGTAAGCGTTGGATGGTTTCTTTATCCTTCACAATCAGAATATAATTGCCTTGGGGGTAGACCTGTTCAAGCTGGACACGTTCATCCTTAACCCTTCCCAGCTCTAATATTCTTCCGCTAAGCTCTATGAGCGTATACGAGCCATTCCGCATTCCTGATAATCGGAAAGCTCCTGTAGAAGGATTTGGCGCAATCTCGATGACCTTATCTCCCCACTCTTCTCTACCAATGTTCGTCACGGGAACAAGAGCAACTTGAAGTGTGTCAAACGCACCACTTAACCAATCGTATGGAATCTCCTGTGATATATACCCTGCAAGGTTAATCTCTACAGTATCTGCTCCCGAAGTATGCGTACCTACATTAGATACGCCGTCGAGATTGGTCGTTGCCGTTAATCCTGCTTCAGAAAATTCAATAGAGACATTCGACAGTAAAGACTGATCAGCACTATCGGTTACACTTATATGAACTCTAGATGCCTCAACGTAGGTCGGTTCCAGCACCACTAACCCCTCTTCAATGTCCGTACAGATGATACGTTCAGATTCAAAATAAGGATACGCTCCCCAATTCCCGTTAAAACCATTCCCACTGAATGAAGGAGAAGTATCGTAATACCCGACCTCTACTAAGAGTTCTGGGAATTGAACGTCTACAATCTGTACCCCTGAGGTATAGTATGAAGTCACCACCCACTGGCCATATACATGAGCATTATGCGGAATAACGTCAGTGGAAAGGGACGTTTGAATTCGATCTAGTTCTGTAATGTTGTTTAGATCGGTAACATCATACGCGGTAAGGAACGCATTACTGCGCTCATCAGTAGTAAACAGGACAGTATTGTCATCACTAATCCATGTGTTGTGTGTAAATGAACTCGGTGTGATTTGGGTAGCCATAAGCACCGTACTGTCTTTTTTGGAGACATCTACGATCGATGCATATCCGTCATAAACTGCACTTGCCCAAAGGGTATCTCCTCGAACCATTCCGTCGTGAAAGTAATGTTCGTCAAACATACCGACGTACTGAGGATTCCAAGGGTCCACGTTGAGATCGAAAATTAACGCTCCACCTACACCGACGTTTGCACCAAAAACATAGCAGTATCCATTCTCATCGATGTACAAGTTATGCGCTGTTCTTAACGTATCGTATCCTCCCGTGTCTAATGGAATCGCAGCTGCCATCGCTTTATAGCGGGGTGTCGCAGCATCTATACTGTCTAGATCTATGATCAACAACCCTTGATCTGGAGCCGTATTCCAAACAAAAGGATTGTCATGGGTAACGTAGGCGTAATGACTCCAGGTTTTAAGATCACGCCAAATGCTGTAGGGCCCTTGAATAAATTGCTTTTTCTGCACCGGACTGGCAGTGATGTCCACAATACTAACGCCAGCAGTTGTGCCCACTAATGCATATTCAACACCTGAAGAATCGGTATACCCCCAAATATCATTGTTGTCATTCTGATATGTGGTGCTCCCAAGGAGACTCATGTTCAGACTAGATTGTGCTTGCGTCACCAGCGTAAAACATGCCACTATTAGGAGGTACCCGTATTTTTTCATCAATTAAAAATCAAGTGTGATTTGAGGTGCTTCATCGTCCGCATCATAACTTTCTTCTGAAGAAGATGCAGCGTCATCTTTTGCTTGTGAAACATCACCAATTACCGGGCCATCCGTTACTGCTGGCTCAGAAACCTCATTTTCCTTCATCATCTCGACTTCGGTTACAGGCTCTGCCAAGGAATCTAACGGACTAATCTTGTTCAGTGTTTCCGTCGTTAACTGATTCCCCTTCGCTTTGATTCCCTTCACAGAAATGAATTCGTGGAGCACCACTTCTTCCGGTTCAGGTTGTGTTCCGCCGGGTTGCTTTCTAAAAATCATCTCGATTCTAGGGAAAGAATCGTTCGACAAGAAATTCAACTCGCTTTTAGGGTGCGCGGTAATAATGTTCTCCTCTTTTTCACCACCCTCCCATTCAAAGCGTTTAACGAAATAGCGGGCCTTTTCTCCGTCAAAGTATACGGCACTTAACGGTCGTTCGACCTCGAGCTTTTCTAAGTAGATCATGTCCGAATCAAAATGCAAATTCAAATCAGGAATCACCACTTTAAGCGTACCGTTCTTGCGACCAACGAGTAATCTATCCTCGCCTTTAAAACTGCCTAATAAACGACCACGTTCATCACTATTGAGTCGTTGTACTGTTTCGTCGAACCAAATTTTACGAGCTTCAAGCGTACTTTCACCGCGCTCTTTGAGTTCTATGCGCTTCACTGGGAATTTAGTAACGATATTTCCTTTCGAAGCACGGCCTTTCACGGCGATATCTGCAAAATCCAAGTCAATCTTGAGCTTCTTCAGCTTCGCAAGCTGACGCAAGTGTACTTGAACTTTTTCCGCTTCTCCGTTCGGATTTGCGGTGAAATAGGTCAACTCAGAACCTTGGCTACCTTGACTGACATCATATTCACGGTCGCGCGTAATGCTCTGTACGGCGAAACGTTTTACGTAACTCACCTTAGTTACGCCGTCCTGGTATATGGTATTGTACACTGTGCGCTGATCGCCTTTTTTCCAAACGGCAACATGAATGATGTCCTTTCCGAAAAAGGCCTTGTCTTTTACTTTACTGACGCTGTATTTACCATCACGGCGGAAGACGATGATGTCGTCGATGTCGGAACAATCCGCAACGTACTCGTCTTTCTTCATGCCTGTACCTGCAAAACCTTCTTCTTTGTTGACGTACAGTTTTTGATTACGGATGACCACCTTAGAAGCTTCCACACTATCGAACGTAGCAATTTCTGTTTTACGCTCGCGGCCCTTACCAAACTTCTCTTTGAGGTCCTTAAAGTAGTCGATCGCAAAGTCTACAATATGATCGATATCGTGCTTAACCTGCTCTATCTTCCCTTCAATCTCTAAGATCTTATCGTTCGCTTTGTCGCTATCAAACTTAGAAATACGTTTGATTTTGATCTCTGTGAGGCGCGCAATATCCTCGTCCGTCACCTCACGAATGAGGTGTCCTATATGCGGTTGCAATCCTTGACGGATGAACTCGATCACTTGCTCCCAGGTCTCGGCCTCCTCAATGTCACGATAGATTTTCTCTTCAATGAAGATGCGTTCCAATGAAGCAAAATGCCACTGCTGCTGTAATTCGTTCAGCTTGATTTCAAGCTCTGTTTGCAGTATTCCTTTCGTAGCTACCGTACTTCGCTTAAGAATTTCCGGTACGCCTATAAATAATGGGGTATCCTCGTGAATACTACAAGAAAGTGGAGCGATGCTTACCTCACAATTCGTAAACGCATACAACGCATCTATGGTTTTGTCTGGAGAAATACCTGCGGGTAGATGCACGAGGATTTCCACATGCTCAGCAGTATTGTCTTCTATTTTTCTGATTTTAATCTTCCCCTTGTCATTCGCTTTGAGAATGGAATCGATCAAACTTTGCGTAGTCGTACTGAACGGAATTTCAGTAATGACCAGCGTCTTTTTATCCAACTGTGAAATTTTGGCACGAACGCGAACACGTGATCCTCGAACACCATCGCTGTAGTTCGAGAAATCTGCCATCCCTCCCGTCGGAAAATCTGGAACCAATTTAAACGGCTTGCCTTGCAGCACCTTCACCGAAGCATCTACAAGCTCGATGAAGTTGTGGGGCAAAATCTTAGTGCTCAGACCTACCGCAATACCCTCAACGCCCATAGCGAGGAGCATCGGAAACTTCATGGGCAGATGCAACGGTTCGTTCGCACGACCGTCATAACTCAGCTGCCATTGTGTTACTTTCGGACTGTAGGCTACGTGCAACGCAAATTTGGTCAAGCGAGCTTCGATGTAACGAGGTGCTGCTGCTCCATCACCCGTTAGAATATTCCCCCAGTTCCCTTGACAATCGATCAGCAGGTCTTTTTGTCCCATCTGAACGAGGGCATCGCCAATCGAAGCATCACCGTGAGGGTGGAAGCGCATCGTTTGTCCGATAATGTTTGCCACCTTGTGAAAGCGCCCATCGTCCATATCTTTCATGGCGTGCAACAGACGTCTTTGTACAGGCTTTAATCCATCATTAAGTGCTGGAACGGCGCGTTCGAGAATCACATAAGAGGCGTAATCCAGGAAGTAGTCTTCATACATCCCTGAAACGCGAGTGATGCGTGTCCCCTCCTCATGCACCGGTTCCGGCTGCATTTCTGGATCTAAATGTTCTTCTTTTGGGTCGAGATCTTCACTCATCAGTTCAAGAGTTCTTCTTCAATATTCTTTTCTACGCGCAGGTTATCGATAATAAACTCCTGTCTTGTAGGCGTGTTCTTGCCCATGTAGAAATTCAGCAAATCTTCTGAACGGTAGTCTTTCCCGATCATCACCGGTTCCAAGCGGATATCTTTGCCTATAAAATGTTTGAATTCATCGGGTGATATTTCACCAAGTCCCTTAAATCGGGTGATCTCCGGTTTGGGACCTAAATCTGAAATCGCATCGTTCTTCTCCTCGGGAGTATAGCAATAGCGCGTTTCCTTTTTATTACGAACACGGAAAAGCGGCGTTTGTAGGATGTACAAATGCCCTTCTTTGACCAATTCTGGAAAGAACTGTAAAAAGAAGGTGATGAGCAACAAACGTATGTGCATACCATCAACATCCGCATCCGTTGCGATCACCACATTATTGTAGCGCAGATCATCCAACCCGTCCTCGATGTTCAAGGCTGCCTGAAGTAGGTTAAACTCTTCATTTTCGTACACCACCTTTTTGGTGAGTCCAAAAGAGTTCAACGGCTTCCCTTTCAGTGAGAATACCGCCTGCGTATTGACATCGCGGCTCTTGGTGATCGAACCAGAAGCACTATCACCCTCTGTAATAAACAGGGTCGTCTCTAACCTTCTATCTCCCTTAGGACTTGCCTTAGCGTCACTTAAATGTGCTCGGCAGTCTCTTAATTTCTTGTTGTGTAAGCTGGCTTTTTTAGCACGCTCTCTCGCGAGTTTACGGATCCCTTGAAGGTCTTTACGTTCGCGCTCGGCACGTTGGATTTTTTTCAGAATGGCATCCGCAACGTCCGCATTTCGGTGCAAGAAATTGTCCAATTTCTCCTTCATGAAGTTCACGACATATGTACGCACATGAACTTCGCCCGGGGCCATTTCCAAAGAACCCAATTTTGTTTTGGTTTGCGATTCAAAGACCGGTTCTACCACTTTTATGGATATAGCAGAAATGATACAACTCCGAACGTCAGCAGCATCAAAATTCTTCCCGTAAAAATCGCGCATCACCGTCACGAACGCTTCACGCAACGCATTTTGGTGCGTCCCCCCTTGGGTGGTATGCTGGCCGTTAACAAAGGAATAGTATTGTTCACCTTGCATACGCTCATTGTGAGTAAACGCAACTTCGATATCCTCACCTTTAAGGTGAACGATATCGTGAAGGGTATTCCCATCGAGGTTGTCTTGGAGCAAGTCCTTAAGTCCGTTCTCAGAGTAGAATTTCTCTCCGTTTAAATACAAGGTTAAACCCGGATTCAAATAGGCATAATTCCACAACATCTTTTCTACATACTCCATCATGAAGCGGTAGTTCAAGAAGATCTCTGGATCCGGACGGAAGGAAATCTTTGTTCCCTTGCGCTGTGAAGAGTCTGTGATTGGATCGTCCTCGATCAATTTCCCAAAGTGGAAGGCAGCTCTTTTGGTCTTACCGTCTCGGTAGGCTTGTACGATAAATTCCGTGGAAAGGGCATTCACTGCTTTCGCACCTACCCCGTTCAATCCTACGGATTTTTTAAAGGCTTTGCTGTCGTATTTCGCTCCGGTGTTGATTTTCGAAACTACATCGACCACCTTTCCTAAAGGTATACCGCGTCCATAGTCACGAACAACGACCTGGCCGTCGGCGATTTTAATTTCAATCGTCTTACCCGCACCCATGACGAATTCGTCAATGGAGTTATCGAGCACCTCTTTGAGCAGGATGTAAATACCGTCATCCGGACTTTTACCATCGCCCAATTTCCCGATGTACATACCAGGGCGTAAGCGGATGTGTTCGTCCCACTCTAAGGACCGAATATTATCCTCGGTATAATTGGATTCTTGTGCCATAAGTTGTTGAAATCAGAAAGATTCTAATTTAGAAAGGCACAGCAGAGAAACAAAGGTTCGCCCTAGGTTTCTATACACACGTTTTACACATTGAAACGGAAGTGCATCACATCACCATCTTGGACGATGTACTCCTTCCCCTCTACACGCATTTTACCGGCTTCTTTCACAGCTGCTTCACTGCCCAATTCATTGAAATCCGCATAAGCGATGACCTCTGCACGAATAAAACCCTTCTCAAAATCGGTATGGATTACACCTGCTGCTTGAGGCGCCGTAAACTCGCGTTTGATCGTCCAAGCGCGAACCTCCTTTTCACCCGCAGTAAAGTACGTTTGAAGTTCCAAAAGGTCATACGCTGCACGAATCACACGGTTCACACCGGCATCTTCAAGCCCCAATTCCTCTAAGAACATTTGCTTTTCATCATAAGTCTCAAGGTCAGCAATATCGCTTTCTGTGCTTACTGCAATGTGCAAACAACCTGCGCCTTCTGCCGCCGCCATTTCACGAACACGATCCACATGCTCATTACCGGTCTTGGCAGCACCTTCGTCTACATTACACAAGTACAATACCGGTTTATCTGTAAGCAGTTGCATCTCACGAACCAGGTCGTCCTCACGTTCACTGCGCTCGAAACCACGCACATTCTTACCTTCCATGATGTAGGAAATAAGACGCTCCAAAGTCTCGACATTGAGTTTGGCTTCCTTTTCACCGCTTTTCGCCATTTTCTTGGCTTTATCGAGACGCTTTTCAATGGTGTCCAAGTCTTTCAACTGCAATTCCGTATCAATCGTTTCTTTATCGCGGATCGGATCTACAGAACCGTCAACGTGTGTCACATTCTCATTTTCGAAACAACGAAGGACATGAATGATGGCATTGGTCTCACGAATGTTTCCTAAAAATTGGTTTCCGAGACCTTCCCCTTTCGAGGCGCCACGTACCAAACCTGCGATGTCAACAATCTCAACATTTGCTGGCTGAACCTTCTGAGGATTAACGAGTTCCGACAAACGCTCTAAACGAGCATCAGGAACAGTCACCTGCCCAACATTGGGTTCAATAGTACAGAACGGATAGTTTGCTGCTTGCGCCTTAGCGCTTGAAAGACAGTTAAACAATGTACTTTTTCCGACGTTCGGCAAACCGACAATACCACACTTCATAATCTTCGTATTAAGGCGGCAAAGATAATTCTATTCTTTGTTAGCAACGTGTGTATATATGTGAGAAGTTTAAAATGTGCGCTCGCCGTATTTATCCGTAATTTTGACCCAATAAAAGCAACAGAATAAAGCTCATGTCACAACAAGACCTACAAGCCGTCGTATCGCAGGTACGCAGAGATATCGTTCGAATGGTTCACGCCGTAAACTCTGGTCACCCAGGCGGATCTTTGGGATGTGCAGAATACCTCGTTTCTCTCTACTTTGAGCACATGAATCACAACGCCAAGGAATTTTCCATGGACGGTGTCGGAGAAGATCTATTCTTCTTGTCGAACGGCCACATTTCTCCAGTGATGTATTCCGTGCTCGCTCGTGCTGGTTACTTCCCAGTACAAGAATTGGCAACTTTCAGAAAACTCAACACGCGTCTTCAAGGGCACCCTACCACCCACGAAGGTCTTGATGGGATCCGTATTGCTTCGGGCTCACTAGGCCAGGGTCTTAGCGTTGCCATCGGAGCAGCGGAGGCTAAAAAATTAAACAACGATGACTCTTTCGTCTTCACCCTTCACGGTGACGGTGAATTGCAAGAAGGACAGATTTGGGAAGCTGCTATGTACGCTTCTGCTAAAAAAATCGATCGCCTCATTGCCGCAGTTGACGTGAACGAAAAACAAATCGACGGTACCACAGACCATGTACTTGCCATGGGCTCTTTGAAAGCTAAATGGGAAGCCTTCGGTTGGGACGTGATTGAAGTAGCAGGTGGAAATGATCTTACTACGATCAGCGCAGCAATCACTGAAGCGAAATCTAAAGCCGGTCACGGAAAGCCTGTTTGCCTATTGCTTAAAACTGAGATGGGAAATGGTGTAGATTTCATGATGGGTACGCACAAATGGCACGGTGTCGCCCCGAACGATGAGCAACTCGAAGCTGCACTAGCGCAGAATCCAGAAACTTTGGGAGACTACTAAGTCGACACTTGTAAGCCTTGAGAACATTCACCGCCATATTCGCTTTCTTCCTCTCCTGGAGTGTCTTCGGACAACCCCAGAAGCAGGTAGAAAAAAAGGCGCCGTTAACGCGAATCCTATTTGTCTTCGACGGGAGCCAAAGCATGTATGGACGTTGGGAAAGCGGTGCTAAAATTGATGTAGCACAGCGTTTGATGGGGCAAATGCTCGACAGCTTGCAGGGCATTCAAAATGCAACAAATTTCGAATTGGCATTGCGGGTATACGGGCATCAAAAACCAGTACCACCACAGGACTGTTCCGATACGCGTCTCGAAGTCCCTTTTAGTAAGGGAAATATCTACCGCGTCAAGCGCGTCCTGAAGACCATCAAGCCCAAAGGGACTACGCCCATCGCAGGGTCCTTGATGAAGGCAGCGGATGATTTTCCGCCCTGTGAAGATTGTCGAAACATTGTTATTCTCATCACTGACGGTGTAGAAGCCTGTGATGGAGATCCTTGCGTGGTATCAAGAAGACTGCAGAAAAAAGGCATCATTCTCAAACCCTTTGTGATTGGAATTGGTATCGACGAAAGCTTTAAAAACAGCTTCGAATGCGTGGGTACCTACTTCGATGCGTCTGATGAAAATACGTTTAAAAACGTTCTTGGCGTGGTCATCTCGCAAGCCTTGGACAATACCACAGCTCAAATCAACTTGCTCGATCATCGCGGAAAACCGACGGAAACGAATGTACCTATTCTTCTGTACGACCATACCAGCGGCAAAGTAAAAGAGAGTATCGTACATACCTTGAACTATAAAGGACAGCCAGATACGCTCATTTTAGATCCACTAGTGGTCTACGATATGGAGGTACACACCGTTCCTCCCGTTCGTGTAGATAGCATCGTCATTTACCCCGGAACACACACCCACATCGGCGCTAATACTCCACAAGGCGATCTAGAGTTAAGAGCTTCTCCACGCTCGTCTCAAGATGTGCGTTGTATTGTCAAGCCAGCGGGACGCGAAGAAATTCTGCACGTTCAAGACTTCGGGACCACTCAACGTTATTTGAGCGGTACGTATGATTTGGAGATTCTTACGCTTCCACGCATCGTTCAGAAAAACGTCCACATCAAGGCAAGTGCTACGACGACCATTGCCGTAGCTCCACCGGGTATGGTGACCATTCAGGCGGGTGTTAGCGGATTCGGTGCGATTTTCATCGAACGCGAATCGGGCTACGAGTGGGTCATCGACCTAAGCACGAGTAGTGAACGTCAAGTGTTCCAACTCCAACCGGGAAAATATAAAGTCGTCTTCCGCAGCAAATTCGCCCAAGAAACCGCATACAGTAAAAGCAAAGAATTTAGAGTGAGCCCAGGCTCATCAACCATAGTGAAAATCAATTAGAATGAAAAAGTACACAGATTCAGGAAGTAAAGACACGCGTTCAGGATTCGGTGCTGGTCTAGAAGTTTTAGGACAGACGAATGAAAACGTAGTAGCACTTTGTGCTGACCTTACCGGTTCATTAAAAATGAACGCCTTCGAGGATCAAAATCCAGATCGTTTTTTCCAGATCGGTATCGCTGAGGCAAATATGATGGGGATTGCTGCTGGTCTTACGATCGGTGGTAAGATTCCGTTCACCGGGACTTTCGCAAACTTTTCTACGGGTCGTGTGTACGATCAAATTCGTCAAAGCATTGCCTACTCCGGTAAAAATGTAAAAATCTGCGCTTCACACGCGGGACTTACTCTTGGAGAGGACGGCGCAACGCACCAGATACTTGAAGATATCGGTTTAATGAAAATGTTGCCACACATGGTCGTTATCAATCCGTGTGATTACAACCAAACCAAAGCGGCAACTATTGCAATCGCAGAATACGAAGGACCTGTATATCTTCGCTTCGGTCGTCCAAAAGTGGCCAATTTCACACCTGCCGACACAAAATTCGTGATCGGTCAAGCCGATGTTTTGACTGAAGGAACCGACGTTACCATCATTGCAACAGGTCACCTAGTATGGGAAGCGATCCAAGCCGCAGAAGCCCTCGAGCAAGCGGGCATTAGCGCAGAAGTATTGAACATGGCCACCATCAAACCGTTGGATGAAAAAGCCATCCTTGCTTCGGTTGCAAAAACAGGTTGTGTCGTAACCGCAGAGGAGCACAACCGCTTCGGGGGTCTCGGAGAAAGTGTTGCACAAACACTTACTACGAACCACCCAGTACCTCAAGAGTTCGTGGCTGTTAATGACAGCTTCGGAGAGAGTGGTACCCCAGCTCAACTGATGGACAAGTACGGACTTAATGCAGCAGCAATCGAAGCTGCGGCGAAAAAAGTGATCGCTAGAAAATAAGCGTATTTCATATCTGTAGTTAAACCTTTTGTACCTTCTCCTACTCTATACCATAGAATGAAGGACAATACGAACATAGAACGCCTTCTATTGCAACAGCAGTGGGAGGCGTCTTTTTTTCAGATCGTTGAGCAATACAGCGAACGGCTGATGGTTTGTGCCCTACAAATCCTAAAAGATTCCGTTGCAGCTGAAGATGCCTTGCAAGAGGCCTTGATAAATATTTGGAAAAATCTGCACCACTTTAAAGGCGATTCTAAGCCCTACACTTGGTGTTATTCTATCGTCAGAAACAGTGCATTAAATGAATTGCGCAAAGCCCAAAGGCAACCCTCCTCTGGGTACGACTCCGATGTTCTCGAGTTATTAGCCGGTGCGCAGACCACATCCCTTCCGTGGGATTCAGATCAAATACAACAAGAAATATTAAAGGTCGTAAAGGCTCTCCCTGAGAAGCAACGAATGGTGTTCGAGATGCGCTATTACCAGGATCTTTCATTCAAAGAAATCCATGAAATCACTGGAATCTCTGAAGGTGGACTAAAAGCCAATTTCCACCACGCCAAACAAAAGGTTCAAGAAAAATTGGCTCATACATTAAACCTCATAGAAGTAAAGCCATCCAAGAATTAGATGAAAACAGATACCCAAAACAGCATCCCTAAACAGGAACTCGACCGCATCAAAGCACAGTTGCATCGCATTCCGGAGCAACATCCAGTGGACCGGACCACAGGCCCTGTTGTTGCGAAAAGACTGCGCATTCGTTGGATGAGTACTGCTGTTGGTTTGGCCGCATCTGTTGCCATCGTTGCGCTGCTCTGGCCCGCTCGAAACATAGAGGACCCAAGCATTTCAGCGCAAGACATGATGGACGAATTATATAGTTTAGGCTATATCGATCAGGAGGATTTCTATGATTTCATAGAACCCGACTCCCTCGAATTTGCAGGCGGCAGTTTTGATGCCGATTTGTTTTACCAGTATTATGAAAACAACGACAATTATTTATTAGAATTATGAAACAGCTATTCGCAATTGCCCTATTTCTAGGCACCGTTACCGGTTTTGCACAGCCACATTTACGCGGCGAAAATGAAGACCGTCGTGAAAAAATTGAAGCCATTAAAGTGGCCTACATCACCGAAGAATTAGAGCTCACCGTAGCTGAAAGCCAAGCCTTTTGGCCAGTCTACAATGAACTCCAAAAAAAGGAAATCGAACTTCGAGAAGGACAACGTTCCACACTTGAATCCTTCCGTAAGGAAAGCTCAGAAAAAGCGCTAGAAAAAGCCATGTATGATATGGCCGATGGACATATCGCTTTGGAAGAACTTCGAAAATCTTATATCGATGACTTTATCAGAGTTCTTGGCGCCCAAAAAACCGCACAGCTCTTCAAGGCGGAACGTGAGTTTGGACGAAAAGTCATGGAACGTCTACACCGAGGCGACCGTCCAAAAGATCGCGGTCAGAAAGAAGGTGCACCGCACCCTAGGGGAGCTCGCCCAATGCGTTAAGTCAAACAACGCAGTATTAAGATTAAGCGCCCATGGATCTGTAAGGAAATACCACGGGCGTTTTTGTTAAATCGAAACCACCACTGCGCCGTATCTTCGTGGTTATGGCAAGCATCAAAGACCTTTTTTTATCCAACGTCGCCCAAGTCGTCGACCAACCTTCTGCACTGGTCATCGACCACGCCAAAGGCAATTATCTCTACGATCCAAGCGGCAAAAAATACCTTGATCTGATCAGCGGCATATCTGTATCCAACGTGGGGCATTCCCATCCTGAGATAATCGCAGCCGTGACTGAACAGATCAACAAACACATGCACTTGCAAGTCTATGGTGAATTCGCCGTGACTCCTCAAGCGCTGTTGGCCGAAAAAGTCCTCAGCACGTTAAGCCCTTGTATGGGCAGCGTGTATTTCGTGAATAGTGGGACTGAGGCCATTGAAGGTGCGTTGAAATTGGCCAAAAAGTACACGGGTCGCACCGGTCTAATCAGCTTTAAGAACAGCTATCACGGCTCCACACATGGCGCCCTTAGCATTCAAGGCTCTGAAGAATTTAAACAGGGCTACTATCCCCTCCTCCCTGATACTGCCCAATTCGACTACAACGATCCAGAGGTCCTTGCCCACATCACAACGAAAACCGCTGCCGTTGTCGCCGAATGCGTGCAAGCAGAATCCGGTTACATCCCGGCACAACGAGAATGGCTACTTGCACTTCGCGCGAAATGTACTGAGGTAGGTGCTTTGCTCATCTTAGATGAAATTCAAACGGGTATGGGACGTACGGGAACCATGTATGCCCATAGCGGCTATGGCTTCTGTCCAGATATCTTATGTTTAGCTAAAGGTTTCGGTGGCGGTATGCCCTTAGGTGCTTTCATTGCCCCTAAACACATCATGGACGTTCTCAAAGCAAATCCCATCTTAGGACACATCACCACTTTCGGAGGACATCCAGTGAGCTGCGCTGCGTCACTCGCCGCCTACAACATCATTGAATCGCATCCTGAATGGCTCAGTAACATTCCGGAAAAAAGCGCACTGATCAAACAAATGATGGTACACCCCGCCATTAAAAAAGTGAGCGGAACAGGACTCATGTATTGCGTGACACTTCACGACCATATCGACGGTGGTGGCGTAATTGCTCATATGGAAGATCATGGCGTCATTACAGATTACTTCTTGTTTGCAGGAAATGCCATACGCATCTCGCCTCCTTTACCAATCACCATGGCAGAATTAAATGAGGGTTTACAAAAAATCTTAAACGCTCTAAGCGCTTATACCCCAGTGAGTCAAAAATAAGTGTTACTTTGACACTTACTCGTTAACTCAACTCACTACAAACATTATGTTAGGTAAAGTCAAGCTCAGTTTCTCTCAAATTCTGAACATGAATGTCGGCTTTTTTGGTATTCAATACAGCTTTGGACTCCAACAAAGTGCCGTGAACCCTATTTATGACTTATTAGGCGCAAGCCCGGATGAAATCCCTCTTCTGAACTTAGCCGGGCCAATGACAGGTCTATTGGTTCAGCCAATCATCGGAGCAATGAGCGATAAAACATGGAGTGTGAAATGGGGACGAAGAAAACCCTATTTTCTCATCGGTGCTATTCTTTGCAGCCTTGCACTACTGCTTTATCCCTTTAGCAGCTCACTTTGGATGGCAGCTGGCCTATTATGGATCCTGGATGCGGGAAATAATACAGCAATGGAACCTTACCGCGCATTCATAGCTGATACTCTCATAGAGGAGCAGCAACCTATGGGCTTTCAAATGCAAAGCTTCTTCACGGGATTAGGTCAAACGCTCGCTAACCTCAGTCTTTTTATTTTCCCAATTATATTCATCGGGACCACCGGATCTTTACCTACCTGGGTCTATGCTTCCTTTTTCTTAGGAGCTGTCTGTTCCATCGGTACTATACTTTGGAGCATTAAAACCACCAAAGAAATCCCTCCAACACCCGAAGAAGTTGAAAAGATAAAGGCAGAACCACTCCGACTCTTAGATCCTTTCAAAGACATTATCCTAGCCATCGGCGAAATGCCGCGAGTCATGTGGCAACTAGCTTTAGTCTATCTATTCCAATGGTACGCCCTGTTTTGCTATTGGCAGAACAGCTCCAAAAGCATTGCCTTATCCGTCTGGAAGGCGACACCTAAGGACAACCCCGAAGCCTATTCAGAAGCGGTGTCCTGGACAGGTTTAGTGAACGGATGGTACAACATTGTCACGTTTCTTACAGCATTCATCCTAGTGGGCTTTGCAAAACGTTATGGAGCAAAGACTGTTCATTTCGTTTGTCTCCTCCTGGCCGCGGTTGGTTTCCTAGCCTTTCCACACATCGAAAACAAAAAACTATTATTCTTTGCGATTTCTGGCTTTGGGATTGGTTGGGCGAGTATGATGGGTATTCCCTACCTCTTGGTCGTTAATGACATACCGAAAGAGCGCTACGGTGTTTACATGGGAGTCATCAATATGATGATCGTTATACCCATGATCTTCCAAAATCTATCTTTCGGATACATTCTGCGCAACTTCCTCGATAACGACCCGCGTCAAGCTATAACTTTTGCCGGAGTCCTCTTAATCTTAAGTGCTGTGTGTACCTTACTGATCAAACCGACCACTAATGCGCTTAAAGAGGCGCGTTAACGACGCATACACTAAAAAGCATCCACCGACGATTGTACAACACTGTAAAGAATTATACAGTAGTACCACCTATTATAATAACCAAAGAAAGCCGCCCAGGAAGGTCCTGAGCGGCTTTTTTATGTGTTGTATTGAAGGATGTCTTCTTGCTTTGCCGTATTCGGTTACCCCCCCCCAGCAGCTCCAAGTAGTCC
>Ga0209136_1000071_pt1 | contig 73445 bp, 58 predicted proteins | sample SaaInl0LU_22_DNA_FD_184640 | JGI IMG/M metagenome (GOLD analysis project Ga0209136, IMG submission 184640) | Marine microbial communities from expanding oxygen minimum zones in the Saanich Inlet - ESP_90LU_22_DNA (SPAdes) (version 2) | ecosystem: Environmental > Aquatic > Marine > Intertidal... | reverse complement strand
CAAAGTCTGTAAATTTTTTCATCTATTCGTTTAAGTGTAGTTCCACCCGAACGTCGATGTTTTGTGCAATAATAAAGTTTGAATAGCCTTCTCCGAGGCCCCACAAAGATCTATCGACAATAAAGGTGCCGATCAAATGTCCACTTGTGTCTTCGACAAGTTCGAGGCTCAGTGGTTTTGATACTCCTCGCAAGGTAAGCGAACCATCTAGTTTATAGGTGGTTTGTGCGGAGGATTTTCCCACAAATGTGACTTTGTCTGCTGCAAAGCACAACTCGGGAAATTGGTCTACCTGGAAAAAAGCGTCCTTGGTCTTCAGGTGTTTATCACGGGTAGCATTGCCGGTTTCGATCGTAGACGCGTCCACGCAACCTTCGATCGCTACGAGGATACCATCGTCATAACGCGCAGTGCCGTGAGCGCCATTTAGGGTTCCTTCCACCGTAGACCACTTCATGTTCGCCAGAGTAAATATGGTCGAAGAGGACGGTGCAAACGTGAATTCTTGAGAAAAGCCTTGAAGCCCACAAAGCAGGGCAATAGTGGAAATAAAAAATCGCATGAAAACGTGGTTTAAGTACTAAGAGATAAGGCCATAACCCTTCAAAAGTTCATTTCGCACCCCGTGATCCGTGAAGGCATCTGGGATTTTACGAACGACTATTTGTAGATCTACATCTTCTTTGGACACGTACGAAGTCACCGAACCCGACATGCCTCCGAAGCCGTTCGCTTCCTCCAAGAGCACAAGGCTGTCGTAGCGCGTGAGCAGCTCACAAAAGTCGGCAGGAAGCGGCTTGGTCTGTGCGAGGTGGATGTGATCGAAGAGATCTTGATCCACGTGGGCGCTCAAAGCTCCGGTGCTGACCAAAAGCGCATTGGATCCTAAGGAAGTTGCTGGGGTAAAAGGCGAGAATTCTACACGTTTTTCACACGTGGTTTTCGACTTTGGATAACGAATGAACAGCGGCCCCGTGAGCGCAGACTGAAGCTTCGCGGCTTCACGCATCATCGCTTGGAGCTCATCCCCGTCCTTGGGTTGCCAGATCGTAGCTCCTGGAACATCGTGCAGCATGCCCGCATCGAAAACGCCGTGATGCGTAGCGCCGTCTGAACCGACAAGGCCCGCTCGGTCGACCAAAAAGACTACAGGTAAACGTTGCAAAGCCACATCGTGAATGACTTGGTCGATCGCGCGTTGCAAGAAAGTACTGTAGATATGAACCCACGGCAAGGCACCGGCAGCAGCCATTCCAGCCGCTAAGGTTACTGCATGAGGCTCTGTGATACCCGTATCGTGCAACCGCTCTGAAAACTGCACACGTAACGGAGCAAATCCGCTCCCCGCAAACATCGCCGGGCTGATCACCTGTAGTTTCGGGTAAGCCGTCAAAAGTGTTTCCATTTCCTGTGCTGCCCACCACTGAAATGTAGTTCCTGGCTTGTACGATTTAGGCGGAGACAGATCGGGTCGTTTCGTACGAACGTGCAACACCTGTTTGCCTCCGGCGGCTAAACGCTCCTGAAGTGCGGGTACTAAAACTGAGAGGTCGTGTCCGTCACCGCACGTACTGTAGGTCCAGCCCAAGCTTTCGAAGTAGCGCTGGTAGTCGCCTGAGGCATGTAATCCGCCGATCGTAGGGTCGATACTACCGTCGTTGTCGTTTAAGACGACTAAGGCATTTGTATCGATCGTGGAGAGGTGGTTCAAGGCCTCGAAGCTTTGACCGCCCGTGAGGGAACCGTCGCCGATCACCGCAACACGATGACGGGCAAGACCGCTCGCTCCATCAGCAATACAGACACCCGCTAGTGCACTAATACTGGTCGAGGCATGTCCAGCGCCGAAGAAGTCGTAGGGACTCTCATCGCGCTTTAAAAAACCAGAAATACCGCCTGTAGTGCGCTGATTCTTCAGCTGGTCCAGTCTTCCGGTAAGCGCCTTGTGGATGTAGCCTTGATGACCCACATCCCAAATCAAAACATCCACAGGAGTACGCAAAACATAGTGCAAGGCGACGGTAAGTTCAGCCACGGCTAAAGAGGACTCTAAGTGCGGGATTTTATCGCTCACTCTTGAGATGACCTCTTTTTTCAATGTTTCGCAAAAGCCCGTAAGTTCCTGCGGATCTAGGGTGCGTAGCTTCGTTACCATGGTGCAATATTAGCGCAAATAAAAACCCGCAATACATCGTACTGCGGGTTTTTGACCCGAGGGTCTTGGCTTAGGAAGTTTTTTAAGCGAAAAGGTTCGCTAGTCTGCGCTGGATGCGATCGAAGATGAAGTACATCACCGGTACAATCACAAGCGTTAAGAAGGTCGCGAAGGTGAGACCGAAAATTACCGTCCACGACATCGGACCCCAGAACACTACGTTATCTCCACCAAAGAAGATGTGCGGATTGTTCTCGCTAAAGAGCGTGTAGAAGTTGATGTTCATCCCCGTTGCCAGTGGAATCAAACCAAGGATGGTAGTGATCGCCGTGAGCAATACTGGACGAAGACGTGTACGTCCTGCCTCCACGATCGTTCCGACCAATTCCTCTTTCGGCAACACATCCGTGTCTTGCAAACCAAGCTCCGCTTTCTTACGAGCGCCCAGCTGCTTGATAAAGTCGATCAGTACAATCGCATTGTTTACTACAATCCCCGCAAGGGAGATGATACCAATCATGGTCATCATGATGACAAATTCCATTCGGAAGATGACTAGACCGAGGAATACTCCGATGAGGGAGAACACTACGGTTACTAGAATGATGAACGGAGTGGATGCAGAGTTGAATTGGCTTACCAAAATCAAGAAGATCAGGAAGACGGCCATCAACAATGCGCCGGAGAGGAAGCTTAGTTCTTTCGCTTGCTCCTCTTGCTCACCCGTAAAGTCGACTTTCACGCCTTTTGGCAATTCGTACCCCTCAAAAGAGGCCTTGATTGCATTTACGGTTTCTGTAGGGTTGGCTCCTTCCAATACGTTCGACTGGAGTGAGATCACACGCTTAAGATCTTTACGCTTCACTGAAGAGAAGGTAGAGGTCTTTTTCGCTTTGGCTACGGCCGAAATTGGTACCTGCTTGATACGACCACTCGCTTGATCACGGAAGGTGATTTTCTGATTCATCAGATCCTCCATGTTGTAGCGGTACGCATCGCTCATACGAATGTTGATCGGGTAGTCGTCCTCGCCGTCTTTAAAACGTGAAACCTCCTTACCGAACAGCGCCGTACGCATCGCATCACCGATCTGTGCCGAGCTCAGACCTAGAGCACGTGCTTTCACGCGATCTACTTCGATTGGCATTTCCGGCTTACCCGTTTCCACGTCAAGCTTCAACTCCTCGATGCCCGAGATGCCTTGCTTGTTGATGAACGCACGGACTTCTTCAGCAACCCCTACGAGTTCGTAGTAGTTGTCTCCAGAGATTTCGATGTTCACTGGCGGGCCTGTAGGTGGGCCATTGCTGTCTTTCGCAACAGAGATGACAACACCAGGATAGTCGTTCAGTGTAGCACGAATTTTATTCAAGATGTCCGAACTGTTCACGCGGTTGCCTTGAGGATCGATACGATCTGCAAATTTGTGGAACTGTACGGTGATTTTGGCTTTGTTTGGCGTTTGTGCCATCGAAGGTCCAGCGTTTGGATCTGAAGTTCCCTCACCGACCTGAGCAATCACAGACTCTACCATGTAGTTCTGCACTTCGCCGTTTTCGTCCGTGTAATTGAACTCTTCAACAATCGCCATGACTTCTTTTTCTAATTCCAACGTCACCAAGTTCGTTTCCTCAATGTCCGTTCCGATCGGCATCTGGATGTAGACCATCGCCTGGTTCGGCATGTTTTCAGGGAAGAATAGCGTTTTCGGAGGGAATGCGCCGAGGAGCATACCCGAGAAGATGAGCAACAGCACCGTACCCGAGAAGAACACGATCGGCATGCGGCCTTTCAACGCGAACGCTAGGACGCCTTTGAAACCATTTTCCAATACTGGAAGAAGTTTGCCTTGGAACCACGCAGTTGCTGGAACGACGAGATATGCATAGATCAGTGCGAATCCACCAGAGTAGATAAATACGTTACCTAGCGCGAGCTTACCAGCTCCATAGCCGATGATGACACCTAGAACGATGGCAACAAGGGAAATGATAGTGAGTCGTTTTTTATTAATGGGCTCTTCCTCCACTTTCATAAACGCCGCGGTCAAACCCGGGTTAATCACCAGTGCAACAAACAGCGAAGAAGACAATACCGTGATCAATGTCAGCGGCAAATACTTCATGAATTCACCGAAAAGACCCGGCCAGAAGGCGAGTGGCAAGAACGCAGCAAGCGTAGTTGCCGTAGATGCGATGATCGGCAAAGCCACCTCACCAGCACCTAGTTTCGCTGCAGTCAAGCGGTCGTAACCTTCATCCATGAATCGGTAGATGTTTTCCACCACCACAATCCCGTTATCCACAAGCATCCCCAGCGCGAGGACCAGTGCAAACAATACGATCGTGTTCAACGTAACGCCCAAAGCGTTCAAAATCACGAAGCTCATCAGCATCGACATCGGGATTGCAATACCCACAAAAAGTGCATTGCGCAAACCGAGGAAGAACATCAAAACCACAACCACGAGAAGCATACCGAAGATGATGGAGTTCTCTAGATCCGCGACCTGCGTTTTCGTCTGCTCAGAAGTATCATTCGTTACAGAAATGTTCAGGTTGTCCGGGAAGTACTCTTCACGAGCAGCAGCCAAAAGGTTGGTGATCTTTTCAGAAACGATGATCTGGTTTTCACCCGAACGTTTGAAAACATCGAGCATCACTACAGAGCTTCCGTACTGACGTGCGTACGACTGGCGCTCTACCTCATCAAACTCCACCTCAGCGACGTCACCAAGGCGAACGAGCTGCATTTTTTCACTTTTGATGATCACATTGCGCAGCTCATCAAGCTCGCGAATCTCACCTACCACGCGAACGTTGCGGCGGTACCCGTCTACTAAGAGGTTACCCCCAGAGATGGTCATGTTTTCGTTTTGGATGGCACCTGCGATATCGCGAAAGCTGAGCTTCATGCTTTCCAATTTCTTGTTGTCCACCAACACGCGAACTTCCTTGTCGTCAATCCCGCGAATGTCAACTTTCGAAATTTCGGTGAGGTCTTCGATTTTTTCTTCGAGGTACTCGCCGTATTCCTTCAATTGGTCCAGTGAAAACTCACCCGACATGTTGATGTTAGCGATCGGCATAAGCTCCGAGAAGTTCAGCTCGAACACGTTCGGATCTACCGGGAGATCTGACGGGAAGTCTGGTTGACCCATCGCTGCGTCGACCTTGTCTTTCACCTTGCGCAGTGCCTCATCCGGCGTCACGTCAAAGTTAAATTTCACTTGGATGGTAGAATAGCCCTCTACCGAAGTAGAGTTGATCTTGTCCACGCCTGAAATCCCATTGATTTCTTTCTCTAACGGACGCGTGATCAGCTTTTCAATATCTACAGGAGAGTTTCCGGGGTACGGAGTTCCAACATAAATTTCAGGGGTAACGATCTCCGGAAAAGCTTCCGAAGGCATCGAGGTATAGCTCATGAAACCCGCAATAAATACAATCGCGGTGAGCACGTACACGGTCATCCTATTGTTCACCGAGAAGGTGGAGGGACCGAATTTTTTAATCAAATTGTTTTTCTCTTCCATGGTACTGGCCCAATTTTCAGATTATCCTACAACAACAAATTGGCCAGAGCGAACGCTACGCGAACCCTTGTCAATCACGATCGAACCGCTGTCCAATCCGGAAATAATTTCTGTTTTGCCGTCAAAAGACAAACCTGTGGTTACCCAATTTTTGACCACTTTCTGGTAGGCAGCTCCCGCCACAGCTTCCAACGTGTAGACAAAGTCATTGCCCTCAACATCCTGCTGAACAAGACTTGCAGGAACGACAAGCGCCGTTTCATTGCTGTAATCTTGCAACGCAACGTGTACCATTTGATTCGGCTTCATACCTTCTCTAACCGGCAAGCTTACGTTGATCGAGAACGTGCGGTTGCCTTCTTGGATGAACTGACCTACCTGAAGTACCTCAGCAGCCACCTCGTAATCCATAGAAGTAAAGGCAATGTTTGCAGGCGTCCCAACACGAACGCGGCTTGCGTACGATTCTGGAACGTCCGCTTTCACATACACACCTGAAGTGTTTACCAGACGCATCGACGGCATTTGCGGACCAGCGAGTTCCCCTTCTCTAGCGAAGATGTTGTCGATCGCTCCGGCAAACGGTGCACGAATCTCACTCAGGGCAATCTGCTCTTTCAAAGTTTTCACTTTCTGCAACAGACCTTCATAGTTGTTCTTCGACTGCAGGTACTGAATCTCAGAACCGATCTGCTCGTTCAACCACAAACGCTCTTGCTTTTCGAACAAGGTTTTTGACAGCTCTAAACCGTTTTCTAGTTCTTTTAATGAACTCTGCAAAAGGTCAGTATCAAGTGACATCAACAACTGTCCCTTGCTTACTTTCTGACCGTTTTTCACGTAAATCTTTTCGACTTTACCGCTCGCGGTCGGATACAAGCTGATGCTTTTGTCCGCTTCAACCGTTCCGAAGACATCGAAGTAGTGAACGAAGTTTTTTGGAGCCACCTCAAGCGCAGTCACAGCATCGTAACGCACCGTCGTGTCCAATTTTGAAATCTGTGCATCCAGCGTTGCAATCTGTGCATTCAAGGTCGAACGCATTTGTACCAAACTGTCTTTTTCAGCCGTCAGCTTCGCCAAATCTCCCGAAGGCGTTTCCGAAGTACCACAAGCTGCTAAAACCGCTAGGCTAAGAATGGATAGTGTCTTTTTCATGATCCGTTTATTTCGATGTCTGTTTTCTCATTAAATACTCTAATTCTGCTTGTTTGTCTAGCGCAGTTTGTGCCGCTAAAAACAGGCCTTGCAGTGCCTCCTGGTATTGCGTTTCGTTCTGGGTCAATTCCGTCGAAGAAGCCAATCCCTCTTCATATTCTTTACGGCGCTGATCGCGAATGCGCTTGGCCAATTCCACATTTTCCTTCTGCGCCAAATACTCCGCTACAGAACGGTGGAATTCATTCACCAAAGACGCATGCTGCATCACCAAGCTTTGTTCTAGCTGCTGCAAACCGATCATCGCTTGATCGCGCTGCACCTTCGCCTCTTGCACTGCGGCAACTCCGCGACCTGAACTCCACAATGGAATGCTCACATTACCACCGATCAAACTGCTTGGAATATCCACCGCTTGATCGCTAAAAATATTTGCCTCCGGGCTCATGTATTGCAGGTTGTTCTGGTAACTCACGCCCACAGAAGGCAAGAACTGCATGTACTGATTCTTCACCTGAAGCTTCGCACCCGCAACCTGATTCTCTACCCCGCGGTAGTCCAGCGTTTTGGTAGGATCAAAAGGAATATCCGCCATCGCCGAAGTACCCGCCGCTTTCACGACCAAATCTTCCAGCTGATCGGCCAAAAGCACCTCCGACTCCACCGGGAATCCCATCTGAAGTTTCAGAAGCATTTTCGCCACACCCGCCTGTCCTTCGCTGTAACGCAGGGCATTTTTGATGTTGTTGTAGTTCAGCATCATCTGATCGGCATCTGCCTTTGACACCAAACCGGCTTGATTCATTTTTTGCATTTCCGCCGCCAATTCAGCCAAATACGCTTCATTCGCCTTGAGCACCGAAACACTCGCCTCGCTGAGCAATGCTAGATGATACGCCTTGGCAACCTCTCGCTGCATCTCCGCCTTCGACTGCTCCGCTCCGATCGCCGCGCCGTCTTTCAACACCTTCGCTGCCATCAAACCCACGATGTACGACCCGTCAAAAACGAGCTGATTCACCGCGATACCTGCCTGCGCCTGGTAGTCTGTACCGAAAACCAATTCTTCCAAAACCCCATCACCATTCATATCCGCGACAAACGCAGAAAGCTGAATGTTGTAAGCATACTGTCCCGTGGCACTCGCCTGTGGCAAACCGTACGCCAAATTCTGACGGTAGATCTGTTTTGCTCGATCGATCTCCAACTCCGCAATCTGTACGCCATAGGCATGGTCCATCGCATAGGTCTGCGCTTCTGCAAGCGTAAACTTTTGCTGTGCCCATGCCGAGGTGCCGATGCAAGCGGAAACCAGTAGCAATGCAATTTTTCTCATTATTCTGATGGTATTAATTGATATAAATAATCAAGGCCCTTCGCCGTAGCGATCCCTCGAATGTGGTATCTCAAACTCGTCTGACGCAGCGCTATGGTATCCAGGTCGTGCGCACTTAAAATGTTCTCATGAACCGCTAAAATGTGTCCGTAATACAACAGCGTGATATGGTCAACGTGCAAGTCTTTACGGTACAAGCCTTCCTGAATCCCTTGCGTCAAATTTTCCTTCGTAAATCCAAACACAATGCGTTCGCGGTGCTTCTTCATATGCATTGCCAATTCCGGATAAAACCGATCCAGCTGGATCAACATCCCTTCCACCTCACCGCGCATGTGCTGCTCAGCAAAAGCTTCCAAGGCCATCAACCGGTCGATCGCATTTCCAGGAGTGTGGTGCAAAACCTCACTCACCTCGTGCTGCATCATGCCTGCAAGGAAGTCGAACATCTTACGAAGCAGATCCTCCTTGTTTGAAACATATTTATACAACGTCTTTTTGGAGATACCACAATCCTGGGCCACTTGGTCCATGGTCACCCCCTTGATTCCAAACTGCGTACACAGCTCCAAGGTCTTGTGGTAAATACGTTGTAAATCTTTGTCCATGGCAATTAAATAGCGGCGCAAAAGTACACCTTGTTGGAACACGGAAACGTTTTCTATGTAAAATGTTTCTTAAGTTCCTCGCCTAACAAGCAATTTCCTTGCCAATTCCCAAATCATCTCATATTTTTTTATTCAAACCGCCCCCTCAATTCATCACAATGCCTCATATTTGTTACAAACTATTCAGCACATGAGCATTCTTAACCTACTGGAACAACCCACAGTCGGCACTCAAATCACCGTTAAAGGATGGGTCCGCTCGTTCCGCAGTAACCGTTTCATCGCACTCAATGACGGCTCCACGATCGCTACCCTGCAATGTGTCGTCGACTTTGAAAAGGAAGACGAAGCGCAGCTAGCACGCATCACAACTGGCGCCTGTTTGTCGGTGACGGGAATCCTAGCTGAGAGTAAAGGGAAAGGTCAGAGCGTGGAAATCATCGTAGATAGCTTCGAAGTGCTCGGCGATGCTCCGGTAGACGAATACCCCCTACAACCGAAAAAGCACAGCCTCGAGTTTTTGCGCGAGATTGCCCATTTACGTCCACGCACAAACACCTTTGGAGCAGTATTCCGCATACGCCACGCCCTATCGTTTGCCATCCATAACTACTTTAATAAGGAGGGCTTTTTTAATTGGCACAGCCCGATCATTACAGGATCCGACGCAGAAGGTGCCGGTGAAATGTTCCGCGTAACCACCCAGCCCCACGGCTCCAACGAGGACAAAAGCGAAGACTTCTTCGGCAAAGAAACCCACCTCACGGTGAGTGGCCAGCTCGAAGGCGAATTGGGCGCACTAGGACTTGGAAAAATCTACACCTTCGGACCGACCTTCCGTGCAGAAAACTCCAACACCACGCGTCACTTGGCCGAATTCTGGATGGTAGAACCTGAAATGGCATTCCACGATCTTGAGATGAACATGGACCTTGCGGAAGACTTCTTAAAGTACACCATCAGTCATGTGCTCGAACACTGCCGTGCCGACCTCGAATTCCTCGACAAGCGTTTTGCCGACGAGCAGAAATCAAAGCCAGCGAACGAACGAGCGGAACAAGGCCTGATCGAAAAATTGGAGTTTGTTGCCAGTAATGATTTCGTACGCCTCACCTACACCGAAGCCATCGAGATCTTGCGCAACAGCAAGCCAAACAAAAAGAAAAAATTCAAATACCTCATCGACGAGTGGGGCGCCGACTTGCAGAGCGAGCACGAGCGCTTCCTTGTAGAGAAACATTTCAAAGCTCCAGTGGTCCTTTACGACTACCCCGCAAACATCAAGGCCTTCTACATGCGCCTGAACGACGACGGCAAAACTGTTCGTGCCATGGACATCTTGTTCCCAGGCATCGGAGAGATCGTCGGTGGATCGCAGCGTGAAGAACGTTACGATGTGTTGAAAGAAAAAGTCGCCGACGTAGGCATTCCTGAAGACGAATTATGGTGGTACCTCGAGACTCGAAAATTTGGAACCTGTGTACACAGCGGTTTCGGACTAGGTTTCGAGCGCCTCGTCCTCTTCGCCACCGGTATGGGGAACATTCGTGATGTGATTCCATTCCCAAGAACTCCCGGAAGCGCGAAGTTCTAAAGCCAATTTTTCCTCCCCCCTCTGACCTATGTTGAAGCAGACCCTCGCACAAAAACTATCTCAAAAGCTGAGTCCACAACAGATTCAGTTGATGAAACTGGTGCAGTTGCCGACGCAAAGTTTGGAGGCTCGGATCAAACAAGAATTGGAAGAAAACCCCGCTTTGCAAGAAGGACGCGAAGCCGGAGAAGACACCTTTGAAAACGATCCAAACGAGGAGCGCGAAGTACGGGACAGCATGGAGGAGATCAACTGGGACGACTACCTCAGAGACGACGATGTTCCCGACTATAAAACCCGTGCAAACAACTTTAGCTCCGACGACGAGCTTTACGAAGCACCGGTAGTCGTGCGTGAAAGCTTCCACGAAAGTCTCATCAGTCAGCTCTCCCTACTCAACCTCAGCGAGGAAGATCTCGAACTGTGCACCTACCTCGTGGGTACCATCGACGACGACGGCATTCTACGCCGCGACCTCGAAGACATCGTGGACGACCTCGCCTTTTCCCAAGGCATCTTTACTGAATCTAGCACCCTAGAGCGCTTGCTCGAAGTCATTCAAAGCCTGGATCCTGCAGGAGTAGGCGGCCGCGATTTACGGGAGTGTCTACTTTTACAGCTCGAACGACGCACACCCACAGAAAAGGTCAACCTCGCCATCACCATCCTCGACCAGTACTTCGAGGTGTTCGTGAAACGCCACTACCAGAAGTTGATGGACCGCACCGGCGTGGACGAAGAAGCGCTGAAAGATGCCATAGAAGAGATCGGTCGACTCAATCCAAAACCCGGCGGCTCCTCCAACCTTGGGCGCCCCACGGAAAATGTGATCCCCGACTATAACCTCAGCATCGTTAACGATAAACTAGAGCTCACACTCAACGGCAAGAATGCACCAGAGTTGAGCCTCAGTCCGGGGTACCGTGAAATGCTGGAGCACTACAAGGCGAGCCAGGCTAAAAACAAATCGGATAAGGAAGCTGCGCTTTTTGTCAAACAGAAATTGGACAGTGCGAAATGGTTTATAGACGCGATCGTACAACGCCAGCAGACCCTCATGCTGACCATGCAGGCCATCCTAAACTACCAAGAAGAGTACTTTATCACTGGGGACGATCGAAAACTCAAACCCATGATTCTCAAGGACATTGCAGAGGAGATCGGCATGGATATCAGTACCGTTTCCAGGGTGGCGTCAAACAAATACATCCAAACGCCCTACGGCACCTTTTTGATCAAACGGTTCTTTTCTGAATCGATGACGAATGCAGACGGGGAAGAAGTCAGTACGCGTGAGATTAAAAAAATCCTAGAAGATGTGATTTCCGAGGAGAACAAGCGCAAGCCCCTCACCGATGAAGCACTAGCAAAAATGCTCAAAGAAAAAGGCTACCCTATCGCACGTCGCACCGTCGCGAAATACCGCGAGCAGCTCGATATTCCCGTAGCTCGAATGCGCAAAGAACTCTAGGTGGACACCGCTCCTAAACATATCCTAGCGCAGTTCTTTTCCTACTTTCTGCACCCGGGCATCCTCCCCACCGCGGGGACACTCTACGTTTTATATGTGCTTCCAGACGTGTACGACTACGCCTCTATTCTTAGACTATGCGGAACCGTATTTATGGGCACCTACCTCGCGCCACTGATCGGAACACTGCTGCTGAGACGTACCGGCGTTATTTCGAGCATTCATCTGATCGACCCCAAGGACCGCATCTATCCCTACATCACTTCCGCCGCCTGTATGCTAGCTACAGCAAACTACCTCAGCCGTGGAGGTGCACCTATCGAAATCATTTTTAGCGTGCTTGCCGCTGCCATCGTTTTGTTGTATTCCACCATCGTATTGCCCTTTTTCAAAAGCAGTGCGCACATGGCGGGCATCACCGGCTTTGTCGCGCTGTACATCGGGATGCACGAACGTTACAGCAGTGGAAATCTCCAAGGGTTGTTGTACCTTATAGCCCTCTGCGGAGCGGTCGCCTGGGCCCGAACGAGTCTCAAAAGACACACGCCTAGAGAGCTGCTTTCGGGTAGTATTATCGGGTTTTCCGTCCTCTTTATCTTGCTCTCTAAGTAGGAAGCCTCGTTCACTCATTCCACTTGCGCTCCTCCACTTTTTTTCGGACATTTAACTTCCAATTATAGAGCTACTCTCGACATGAAGAAATTAGTTAGACTACTCACCCTTGCCATCGCCCTGATCGGGTTGACTTTTAGCGCCAACGCATCTCACCTTGCGGGGGGTGACATCCAATACGAATACGTCAGTTCTACTGGTAATTCGCACAAATACAAAATAAAATTACGCTTGTACCGTGACCAAAGTGGGATCACCATGCCTACTTCAGCCACCGTATATGCGTGTTCGGCCAACCACCCTACTGTATCTACCTCCTGTACTCAGGTAGCAGGTTCAGGTGTTGTAGCACCTACACTGTTCGACTGTGTGAGCTCAACCAATGCCGGTGTAACCATCGAAGTATACATCTACGAAGGTGAAATCATCCTTCCGGGGAACGCACCCGACTGGACCTTCGCATGGTCAAGCTGTTGTCGTAACCCATCGATCGACAACATCAACAACCCGTCAAGCCAAGATTTGTACATCGCTGCAAAGCTGAACAACATGATCGGTCAAAACACTTCACCGTTCTTCGTTTCTGAGCCGGTTCGTGCCTTCTGTACTGGACGTACGTTCAACTGGAAGCAAAGTGCTGTGGAAAACGATGGTGATTCATTATACTACCGTCTTGACCACGTTAAAGGTGGAAACGCTGCGAGCTGTAACGGTTCAAACAACCTGGCCTATGCTGCAGGTTGGACCTACGATCAGCCGATCACTACTTCTCCTGCAAACTCTATGACGATGAACGCAAGCACAGGTTTGGTTTCGTTCACGCCTTCGAATATTGAGATTGATGTAATGGCAGTAACGGTGGATGAGTACCGCTGGGACAACTCACTCTTTGTTTGGAGAAAGATTGGTGAGATCAACCGTGATATGCAAATCGCGATTGCCTCTGCATGTACGCCACAAGCACAAGCGGGTGTCGTTCTTGACTTCGGTGATCCTTCAGTGTATCCAGATCCAGACAACGGCCTACCAACAGTAGATTACAACTGTCTAGACTCTACAGTAACGCTTAAATTTCAAGTAAAACTGGATTGTAGCTCCATCTCTCCAGACGGTACTGATTTCCGCCTTACGAAACCAGACGGTCAAGCACTAGCGATCAAGTCTATCACTGCAAACTGTGATGCCAACTTTGAAGCCACAAAGCTTTTCGTAAAACTCTACAAACCACTTTCTAAGAACGGTAAGTACTTCTTGTACTCTAAAGTAGGTAACGATGGAAACACGCTGAACAACAAGTGTGGTTTCCCGATGAGTGAATTTGACACCATCCAGCTGAACGTGACCGACTGTTTCGTTGCAGACTACACGGTAGAAAATGTAACGATCGAGAACGATAAGAATCCAGTCATCGAATGGAGCGCGGATACAACTTCGTACCCAGACTACCTGTTCCAAGAATGGCAAATCTTCCGTAAGGATCCAGGTCAGACGGTTTACAATAAAGTAGGTACTGTGTTTAACCAGTACAAATACGACTTTAAAGACAACGGGATCGGCTTTATCAAAGTGGATCAAGACAGCTACGACTACCGCATCGACATGAAGCTAAATGATGACATGCAAGGCGCTTCTAACGACGTAGGTAGCATCTTGCTCGAACGCGACAACATGATCGTTCCTATCGTAGATCCAGATACCACGGTGAATCTACAATGGACCACCTACAACGGTTGGGCTGTAGACAGCTACGCCGTAGTACTCCAAGAAAAAGTGAGCGGTACATGGATGCAAGAATTCGTTCACGACCATGTGGCATCTCCGCAAAACCCAGTGGTTGCTCCGGATACGACCTACAAAATGAACTTGGAACTGATGCCGGGTGAGTACCGCGTGTGTATCCGTACGCTTAACCCTATTGATACGCAATACACGGCTTATTCCAACTGTTTGCCGATCATCATTACTACGCCTCCTTTCCCGGATACCGTAGTAGTACCAAACTTCATTACTCCGAACGCAGATAACATCAACGATGAATTCATCATCCAAAACGTAGACGACTACCAGGATCTTAGCCAGGTAACCATCTACAACAGATGGGGCGATCGCGTATGGCAATCTGAACCGTTGTACGACAACTCTTCACCTTGGAGAGGAACCAACCAAAACGGAACTAATCTAGCAGACGGTGTATACTTCTACACCATCGAGCTGGTCAACGCCTCGGACAACTTCGAGTACACCGTGAATGGTACGGTGACCATTATGGACGCCCGATAAACTTATTTTAGTCCCCACTCTCTTAACACAAGAGAACATAAGCCCGACTCCCGAAAAGGAGTCGGGCTTTTTTATCTTTGCGTAGCTATGGCGACCTCTGAACACATCACAAATCTTCTGAAAACACTTCCGCACAAACCTGGGGTGTACCAGCACATCGATAAAGACGGTAAGATCTTGTACATCGGTAAGGCGAAGAATTTGAAGAAACGTGTGAGTTCCTACTTTACCAAAACCGTTACCAGTGCGCGCATCGCTGTGATGGTTCGTAAGGTTGCCGACATCCGAACCATCATTACGGACAGTGAAGGAGACGCACTACTGCTGGAGAACAACCTGATCAAAGAACACCAGCCGCGCTACAACATCAACCTCAAAGACGACAAGAGCTACCCGTACATTACCATTCGAAACGAGCGGTTTCCTCGGATCTACGGTCTGCGCAATCTTATCCGCGACGGGAGTGAGTACTACGGTCCGTACCCGAACGTAAAAGCGATGAAGGCAGTGCTTGAACTGATCAAGCAGATGTACCCGACACGAACGTGCAAGTATGTACTGAGTGCCGAAAATATAGAGAAGGGGAAATTTAAGACGTGCCTCGAGTACCACATCGGGAACTGCAAGGGGCCTTGTGAGGATTTGCAAAGCGAGGAAGACTACAATGCCGATATCGATGCCGCGCGAAAGATCATCAAGGGTCAGCTCGGTGAGGTGAAAAAGCACCTGAAAGAACGGATGAATGCCCATGCTGGGCTTTTAGAGTTTGAGCTGGCGCAACGCTACAAAGAAAAATTGGTCGCGCTCGAAACGTATGCGGCGAAGAGTACTGTGGTGAGCTTTAGTCTGACAAACATCGATGTGTTTAGCGTGAGTTCGGATGCTGAGTTTGGGTATGTGAACTACCTCAAGATTGTCGAAGGAGCGATCGTGCGCAGTTATACGGTGGAAATGAAGAAGAAGCTGGATGAAGCTCCCGAAGACTTTCTGCATTTGGCCATTCCTGAGATACGGGACAAGTTTGGCTCAAACTGCAGACGGGTGTTTACCTCGCACGCGGTAGAATTGGCGCTGGAAGGGGTGGAATTTATCGTTCCGCAAAAGGGCGAGAAAAAGAAGCTCATCGAGCTCAGCCTGAAAAATGCGTTATACTTCCGTCAAGAAAAGCTAAAAAACATACAAATCGTAGATCCGGAACGGCACGTGAACCGCATCATGACGCAGATGAAAGAAGATTTGCGTATGCCTGTGGAACCGCGTCATTTAGAGTGTTTTGACAACTCGAACATGCAAGGAACCAACCCGGCGAGTGCCTGTGTGGTGTTTAAAAATGGGAAGCCTTCGAAAAAGGACTATCGCCAGTTCAACATCAAAACGGTGGAGGGACCGGACGATTATGCTTCGATGGAAGAAGTGGTCTACCGCCGTTACAAACGTCTGATGGACGAGGGGGAAGATTTGCCGCAGCTCATCGTGATCGATGGCGGTAAGGGACAGCTCGGTGCAGCGCTTTCTGCATTGGAGAAATTAGAGTTGCGCGGAAAAATCACCATACTCGGGATTGCGAAACGCCTCGAGGAGCTGTATTTCCCGGGAGATCCTTATCCGTTGTACCTCGATAAGCGCAGTGAGACGTTGAAGATCATTCAGCAAGCACGCGATGAAGCGCACAGGTTCAGCTTGCGCCATCACAGGAACAGACGCTCGAAAAGTGCCATTTCGAATGAGCTCGAAGGGATCAAAGGGATTGGTCCGGAGACGGTGAAAGAGCTGCTGCGCGTGTTTAAAAGTGTGAAACGGGTGAAAGAGGCAACGCCCGAACAATTGGTCGAGATTATAGGGGCCAATAAGGCGAAACTGCTGGAAAAGCACTTTGCAGAGGACTAACCCCTTGGGCAGCGAAGGCTACTTGTCTTCTAACAAATACGTCTCCCAACTCTTGTGGAAAAACAGGACTGCCGTCTCATCACGCTCCTGAAAATACTGGATCATGCGAGCAACGGTCGTCACTATCTCCTTGGCTTTTTCAACGCGTTCTTTAAGAATGAGATCGATGCTGTCGATGTAGATCGCAACACCGGTATTGGTCACCGTTAGGTCTTCAGGGTCCTTGTCCTCATCATCATCGCCGCCTAAAATTTTAATCACTGGCCAATTCAATCCGCCAGCTTTCAACTCTTCGCGAACTTCTTCCGCATCGACTACAAACTGTACTGAGGTACCTTCAAACATCCTTTTTCGTTTTCAGCAAATTTCGCACATCCTACGCGAATACACCCACCCATGGCTGTAAAAACGTGGACCGTTCGGGCACTATTTCAAAAACGTCACCACTTCATCCAAACCCTTTTTCTGAATCGCCGGCACGTGTACCTCTGGAGCTGGGTATCCTACTGGCAATAGAAGAAACGCCTTTTCGTTTGGCGAACGTTGCAAAATCTCACTTAAGAACCCCATCGGTGAAGGGGTATGGGTCAGCGTGGCTAAACCTGCCATGTGAATGGCTGAGATGAGCATTCCGGCAGCAATACCCGCGCTTTCAGTGACGTAGTAATTCTTGGATTTTTCGCCTTGAGCATCCAGGTCATACGACTTTTTGAAGGCCACGATGAGCCAAGGCGCATGTTCGAGAAAGGGCTTCTGCGCATCGGTACCGAAGGGCTTGAGATCGTCAAGCCACGCGTCACTGGCACGGCCGCCGTAGAAGGCACGCTCCTCATCCTCTGCAGCTTCACGAATGCTTTTTTTGATGGCGGGATCGCTCACGGCCACAAAATGCCAGGGCTGTTTGTTCGCACCACTTGGGGCAGAATTTGCCAGGGCGAGTACGCGTTCGATGGTGTGCTGGTCGACCGGTCTTGTGGGGTCGTATTCCCGCACGCTGCGGCGCGTGGAAAGTGCAGATTCGAAAGTGTCGAAGACTGCAGTAGCATCGGCGGCTGTCGCAGGAAAAGGTTCGTAGCGCTGGGTAGGTTGATCGTGCTTCATGCTCTAAAATAACCCAATTCCCGGAGCATGCCCCTAAAAGGACTGCTTTAGTCGCACGAAAAGTGCGTTACTGAACCAGCTGTACTGATCAGCGAAGGGGTTGTCGGTGAGAAATAATTGGGCAAAAACGGTCAATTCGAGGTCCTGTTTGATGCTGTAATTCATCGAGGGAATGGCTATAAATACCTCGGCTTGGGGCGTTGTAAGCACGGTGATACTGCCGCCCCAAAGATCTGTGAACGAACCTAACACCGAGGTGGTGAGCGTGTGACGGAACGGCAAAGGACCGTACGGGCTAGAGGTAGTAAAGGTGCCTCCGACCAGGTTCAACAGCGATGGATCACTCGTTCCGCGGTAGTTGTAGAGGTACCCCAAAGAGACAAAGGGTCCCTCAAGAAAGGCGTGATCGATGGAGGTAGACAGTACAAAATTTGTTTGCGCCGGGTTGATCTGCGGCAGGTCTTTGTACGGCAAGAAGTAGGTGAATTCACCGCTAAAACCCGCCTTTTTCAAGTTACCGGACCACCCGCCACCTACAGCGATGCGCGTCTTCCATTTCCCTGCGATGGCTTGGAAGTCATAGCCCTTATGATTAGTACGGTAGCGGTAGGCCAGCACTGTACGCTTGATGCTGTCTGCCGGTGCAAAAGCCACTTCCCAGCTGGACAACATGCCGGTGTAGCGCTCGTAACGGATGGCGTCGACTCCGGGACGTTCTTCGTAGTCGATGTCGAAGAGGTTAAAGGGGTTGAAAAGATCGTTCGGATTGAACTGCTGGTTGATGCCCCAATTTATGCGCTGACGACCCACGCGCAAATGCCACTTCTCGCGGTCCATGTCGAGGTAAAATCGGTCAAAGACGGTGAGCGCGGATGCTGTTTTTGTCTGAAACCAGGGGATGTACAACGGCAAAAACCCCGGCTGGTGCTGGTAGTTCAGGTAAGAGTCATAGCTGGTGTAGGGGGGAATGTTGTCGGCGAGGAGCTGGTCGAAATTGGTATTCGTATACCCCGCAAAAATTCGATTACGCACCCCTGCCGCAAAGGTGAATTTTTCGCCAAAATAGCGGATGTTCAAGCGGTTATGGTACAAATATTCGCTCGTATTGAGCTCGGGCAACGGCAACGTGATCGGTCCGCCCTGAGGCACAAAATCCTCGTTCAAAGTGTTGTACTGATACAACAGTTTGTGGTAGCCGGTCAATGACCAATTTTTCTTCCACTCCTTCTTTTCCTGAGCGCTGACCCCCATAAAACAGAGCACGAGCACGAGCGTTATGTACCTCCCAACTCCGCGCATTATTTCGTGGTATCACTCACAATCTTCCCATCGCTCACGGCAACAACACGTCTGGCCTTGCTGATCACCCGGTCGTCATGGGTCGCAAAAACGAAGGTCATCCCTTCCTCCTTGTTCAGTTTGAGCATGATGTCCAGCAGGTTCGCTGTGGATTCAGAATCCAAGTTTGCCGTGGGTTCATCCGCGAGTACAAACTGCGGCTTACTCGCTAAGGCACGCGCTACTGCAACACGCTGCTGCTGCCCACCCGAAAGCTGGCCCGGACGTTTGTCTTCTTTGCCGGTGAGACCCACACTTTGAAGCAACTGACGTGCACGCTGCTCGCGCTCTTCTTTAGGACGGTTCTGCAACAGCATAATGAAACTCACGTTCTCCGTCGCCGAAAGCACTGGAATCAAGTTGTACGCTTGAAACACAAAACCAATGTTGCGCAAGCGAAAGTCGATCAGCTCGTTCTGCGAAAGCGTCGTGATGTCTACACCACCCACTTCGATCGCACCGGAGGTCGGTGCATCCAAACCGCCGAGCATGTTCAATAGCGTGGTTTTACCACAGCCGGAAGGACCTTTGAGTGCTGTAAATTCGCCTTCGGTGATGGTCAGATCGATGCCGTTTACCGCTTTCACGGGAACTGCGCCATCGTATACTTTATGGAGGTCTTTGACCTTAATGACAGGTTTACTCATGATTATTCGCCGCGAATGGCTTGTACAGGGTTCAACTTCAAGGCCTTAAAGGCAGGATATAGCGCCGCGATGAGCGCCGTAAGCACGACCATGATGGCCACAATAATGTAATATTCAGGAACAATCTCCGGGTAAATCACGCTCTGTACCCCAAGGTTGGCAAGGCCTTCTTTCTTACTGGTCAGGTCGATACCGATGCCCATCATCACTCGCGTACTAAGGTCGCCTAATACGATACCGATCGGTCCACCGACGAAGCCGAGCATGAGCGTCTCTACCAAAATCATCACGAAGAGTTTGCGTTTGTTCATCCCCACCGCCATGAGCATTCCCAGCTCTCTGCGGCGTTCGAGAATGGCCATCAGCATGTTGTTGACGATACCAAACAGCAGCGCCATCATGATAATTCCTAGCACGAGCACGAGCATAATGCCCATCATGTCATCCGCATACCCAAGCTCAGGACTGTTACGCTTCCAGCTGAGTATTTGCAAACCTTGAGGTAGCATTTGGGCCAATTCTGCCGTCTTCTCCTCAGTGCCTTCCGTCTCGTCGTAGCGCACCATCAACTCATGCACCAAATCTTTTCCGATGGTCTTTTTCAGATCGCTGCGCTTGATGTAAATATTCAACTCGTCCCACGTGCTGTTCAGCGTACGATAGATGCCGGTGATTCGAAAAGATGCACGTGAAATGTTTCCTTCACCGTCTTGGAACGTAAGCACGACTTTTTTGCGCAAGCCCACGCCCAATTTTTCCGCAAGCTGTGCTCCTATCACTACGCTGTTGCGGGTTTTCGTCTCAAAGAAATCCCCCTCAATGATGGTCGAAGGAAAGGTGCTGTTTTCACGCTCGCTTTCTGGATCCACGGCAATCATCCGTGCGCCGCGCGCACTCTTCGGCGCTGACACCATCCCCATCATTACACCACGGACGGAAACGCCCGTTACATACGGAGCCGACAACAAGGAGTCTTGCAATGCCGCGACCGCCTCCGCGTCGCCGATCGTGGCTGCGGATGTAGGCTCCTCAAGGAAGGCTTCGCTATGGACCTGACTGTGGCCCAGCGTGGATCCTATGGCAGCAGCGGTACGTTCGTTGTTCATCCCAAAGGAGAACCCGATGATCAGCAGCCCTGCCCAGATGCCGATAGCGATCGAGGTGAGTACGATGAACGAGCGCACTTTGGAGCGCCAGATGTTGCGCCAAGCGATTTTCAGAATCATGAGCGCATGCTTTTTATCGGATCCAACGTCATGATTTTCCAAACGGCATAGAGCGAAACGATGACGCCGATTATAAAGATGATGGACCCGTGGTTAACGTTGATGATAAAGGAGGTGGTGGTGTAGAGCTTGGGTTCGAAGTTGAACTGCTCGACGGCCTCTTGGAGCTGTCCGCTCAAGTCGATGGGGTGGTATTTAAAGTAAAATTGGACCGGTTTGACTAAAGCCATACCGAGCAAGGCCCCGCCCATGGTCAACATGAGGTTTTCCAGTACGGTGACCACAGCCAGCTTGCTTTTGCGCATGCCGATCGAAACTAAAATTCCGAATTCGCGCTGGCGTTCAGCGACCATCATGATGACGGTGCCCAGGAGTACGAACGAAATGATGACATACAAAATGGTGACGAAGATTTGACCGCCGGCCATGTCCGCTTCAATCGTTTGGATGATTTCCGGGAACAATTCCTCCCAGGTCAACAGCTCTAGCGCGCTCGTATCCATCGTGGCGAGTAAATCTGCACCTACTTCCTTGTAATCCGCGCCTTCCTCAAGCGCTAAGACCACTGTGGTTGCGCGATGATCCAGATTGTACATCTGTTGTGCAGCGGCAAACGGCATCAAAACCAGCTGCTTGTTGAGCTCGGGGTTCCGCATGCGCGCAATACCCGAAACGGGGAAACGTCCATAAGCAGTGGCGGCATGATAGCCCTGACCGATAAACAGCAAGGTGTCGCCTACGGACAGGTTAAAGAAATTTGCGAGGCCTTCTGCGACCACGACACTGTGGTCCTCGGGTCCGAAGTTTTCGCCTTCGAGCATATAGTTTTCGAGATGTAGCCCAGGCAATTCCTGCTCCGGGTCGATGCCCATCACTAAAGTACCCTTGGTCCCTTCTCCGGTGCTGACTAACGAGAAGCTCTCGATGCGCGGTATGGTTCCGGTCACTTCGGGGTGCTCCGTGAATGCGGCATTTTCGATCGAAGCGAGATCGAGGCTATTGTCGAGGGTTTGGTCGGCCCAAAATCCGCGCTGGTGCAGCTGCAGGTAACCAAAGTTGTTCGCCACAATCTCGTGGGTCATGTTCTCCCAAACGCCTACTTGGAAACTGCGAAGAACGACTGCGAAGATGACGCAAAACATCACGGCAGCGATGGAGATGGCACTGCGGCCCTTGTTGCGCCAGATGTTGCGCCACGCTAGTTTAAACATTATCTCAGGCGTTTCATGTTTTGAATCGAGAAGAACGTGTCGCTAAGTTTCGCGTTGAAGTCTAAATCGTGGTAGATCATTTCAGTGTAGTGGCCGTCTTCCTCGGCGGGAGTCATACGAATGCGCGTAGGCAATTTTCGTCCGTTCAGATCCTTCACATCGAACCCCTGCATGGTATTGATCAGGTAGCCGTCCTCGTCGTAGAATTCGCCTTTGAGCTGGAGGTAATCTACCTTAGAGATGTAGTTGATTATTTTCCCCCACACCACAGGCGCTTCGGGCTTTGGCGTAAAGGTGATGATCCAGCAGTCCAGTCCTTCAACCGTCGTTTCACCAGTGATTTCGTGATCGTAATCCACCAGCGTAGAGCTCTCGTTCACAAGATCATCGTTCGAAAAATCCGTTCCCATCCAGCTTTGCATCATCATCGAAGGCGGCAATTTTACGCTGCGTTCAATGGTCGGTACATAATTCCAGATTTCTTTTTCGCGCTTGAGAAAGACCGTGCCCTTGTCGCGCGCAGGTTCGGTAACAAGAATGAGGTTTTGATCGAGTCCTTTGGACCAAGTTTTTGCCACCATCGTGCGTTCCCAGCTCGGGCGTACAGTGCGAATTTCAAGGGTAGAAGTGCTCTGGGTGCCGCGGACGTTTTCTTCGCTTTGACGAACAATGTCCGTAGCATCCTGCGCCGTAACGTAGAACGAGAAAGCGAGAAGGGCGGCGGTGAATAGGTGTTTCATAAGGCAATTTTGTTGAATAGTTAACGCCTTAGCCTCCCCGAAAGTTTGAAATTAATCGAGTTTTTGAGCCAATTTTTCCATTTCCTTTTTGGCACTTTTCCCCTCGTACAGAACCGCGTGAACGGCGCGAACGATCGGCATGCGTACATCGCGCTTTTTCTTGAGCTTATTCACAAGCGGTACGGCGTAGTAGCCCTCGGCCACCATGGTCATCTCTGCGCGGGCACTTTTGATGGTATAGCCCTTACCCATCATATTTCCGAGCATGCGGTTGCGGGAGAATTGGCTATAGCCCGTAACGAGTAAATCCCCGAGGTAGGCACTCTTGTTGATACTGACTTTCCGATCCGAAACGGCGCCTAAAAAACGCTTCATTTCACGTGCGGCATTCGACATGAGCACCGCCTGAAAATTGTCCCCATAGCCCAAGCTGTGGTACATTCCCGCGGCGATCGCGTACACATTCTTCAATACCGCTGCATATTCCGTCCCGTACAAATCTTTGGAGAGCGTCGTCCGCACATAGTGGGTATTAAGCTGCTGTGCAATACGCGCTGCCACTGACTTTTCCAAGGCCGCTACGGTCAAAAAACTCAACCGTTCTAAGGCGATCTCTTCCGCATGACAGGGACCCGTGATCACCGCAATCTGCGATTCTTCGACGCCCATGACTTCGCGCAAATATTCGCCCACAATCATGTTCTCTTCCGGAATGATTCCTTTGATCGCGCTACACACGAGCTTGCCTTGAAAGGCGCCCGGCTGGAGCTGTAGAAGTACAGGTTTCACAAATGCACTAGGCACCGCGAGCACGATGATGTCGGCTTGTTCTACGACAGTGTTGATGTCGGTATGGACACTCACGCTCCCTTTTGCAAAACCTACCGAGGAGAGATAACGCGGGTTATGGCCAAAGCGCTCGAGGTGCTCGGCATGCTCGGGATTGTGCATCCAAAGGTGGCAATGTCCAGAATTATCACTGAAAATCTTCGTGAGGGCTGTACCGAAGGAACCGCCCCCGATCACCGCAACTGTGGGTTGAATCTCGCTGGTCATTAAAATGTGATTTCTGTAGTGATTTCCTCGCCGTCGCGCTCGTAGATCAGTGTGGTAGTGTCGCCCTTTTTGAATGCGCCCAAGGCGTTCATGTAGGCGTAAATATCGTCGATAGTGATGGGACCAATTTTAGTAATCACATCGCCGCCCTTCAACCCGGCATTTGCACCAGGGCGTCCGTCCGTCGCTCCATCAATCCGCAATCCCGGGCCTGCGAACAAATAATCCGGCACAACGCCCAAAGTCACCGAAAATCGCGGTGTGGTTTTGGCCTCTGAGCTCTGGGTTTTTTGGAAGGTAAGTCGGTCGTATGCCGCAGTACGTGCTGTGATCGTGTAGACCAGCGAAGCGAGACGCGCCATGCCCTTGTAGTTGACCTTCTCGGCATCATCCGCCGGCTTGTGGTAGTCCTCGTGCGTTCCGGTAAACAGGTGCAACACGGGCATATTTTTGTAATAGAACGACGTGTGGTCGGAAGGCCCCACCCCTGCTGGATCCTTTTTGATACTCAGCCCATGGATCGGTGCCTCAAGCACAGCGTCCCATTCCGCAGCCGTTCCCGTTCCAGAAAGCTGTATCCGGTCCTCGCGCAAGCGGCCCACCATGTCCATGTTGATCATGTACGCGGCATTGCTGAGCAGCGGTGCAGCATGTTCTACGAAGTATTTTGAACCGATCAAACCACTTTCCTCAGCACTGAAAAATAGGATGAGGTAGTTGTAGTTGGTTTCCGTGCGAGCGCCATAGTAGCGCAGCATTTCAAGCAGTAAGGTCGTTCCCGATCCGTTGTCATCTGCTCCATTGTGAATCGCCGGCGCCCCCTTGTACAAACTGTTCTCGCGGCCCATCCCGATGTGGTCGTAATGCGCACCTAGAATGACCGTTTGCGGCTTACCGTTATCGATAAAACCGACAATATTGTACCCGGTGGAATAGCGTTCTTTTTGCTCCACTTGCAGAGCCACTTTGCGGGATTTCTTGGCCAATTTCGCTTCCCACTCCTCATTTCGAACAAACAACACCGGTACACCCAAAGACTTCACGCTCTTGAAAAATTCCGGCACATCCGAAGCCGTTTCCTCAGGGTTGATCAGCAGCACAGCGGCCGCCCCTTTTTCTTTTGCCAGTTCGATGCGCTCCACCAAACTGTGGTAAGCAGCATACGCACTGTGCGGGTGAACGCCGTCCGGCGAACTCACGTTCAGCACGGCAATCTTGCCCGCAACATCCTTACCTGCGTAGTCGTCGTACGACCCGTCTTCTTTCACGATCCCGTAGCCGACAGGAACGGTTTTCCCTTCGACGAGTCCGTTCGCGCTGTAGGCCACTGGGTAAAAATCTACATGTGGAACGAGCGCCTTACGACCGACCACAAGGCCGGTTTTGTCGTAGTCCACTGTGGCAAATTCCGGCACAGGGAATTCTTGAAAGTAGCCGCTAGAAGTGGCCGGTTCGATGCCGTTTTGAACCATGCGCTCAGCGATGTAGTCACGCGCCACATCCGCTTCCGGGGTTCCTGGCAGTCGACCCTTCAAAGAGTCGGATGCTAAGAACAATAGGTCGCGTTGCATGCGCTGCGGTGCGGCAAGATCGAGCGGCACTTCTTGGGCGGTGGTGAAAAATGCACTGCACGTGAAAACGAGGGAGGTAAGTAGCGGAAACTTGTTCATGAGTTCTACGTATTTGCCTACAAAGGTAGCGACGGATGGCTATATTTGAGGTGTGAAGAGTGGAATGAAACAACTCGCGGGCCAAACCGCAATCTATGGCTTGAGTAGCATCTTAGGGCGAATGATAAATTTCCTCCTCGTGCCTCTTCAAACGGCCGTATTGTCTGAATCCGAATACGGGATTAACGTAGATTTCTACTCCTTGATCGCCTTTCTCATCGTCGTGGTCACCTTCGGGATGGAGACCGCCTATTTCCGATTTTCAGAAAAAGAAGGCTTCGACGAAAAGCGCGTTTTTGGCGCTGGCATGACCATGATCGTTATGGTGTTAGCAGTGCTGGCCTTGGGAAGCTGGGTGTTCAGTGACGGCCTCTTGGAGGCGTTGCGCTGGGAAAATTCGCCGAAATATTTGTGGTATTTCGTCGCGATTCTGGGCCTGGACGCGCTGAGTGCCTTGCCGTTCGCGCGGTTGCGCCGACAGGAGAAGGCGGTGCGTTTTGCCGGGATAAAATTGGCTTTGATTCTGACGAATGTGGCGATCAACCTCTATATTTTCCTGCCGAGCTGGTGGGAATTGAAAGAATTGACGGCCTGGTGGACGCACGATCTACGGGGTGTGGAATATATTTTCATTGCCAATTTCTGGGCCTCCCTCCTCATGTTTGGACTCCTCACTCCTTCACTTTTTCCCCTTTCACTCAATCTCGATCCGAAGTACACAAAAACCCTGCTGCGCTTCGGCATTCCGCTGCTGATCGGTGGTTTAGCGGGGATTGCGAATGAGATGCTCGACCGGCAGCTGATCAAATATTTACTCCCCAAAGAGACCTCGTTCGCGGGCGTCGGCATTTATGGGGCCGTGTACAAGATTTCGATTTTCCTTATCCTGTTCAACCAAGCCTTCCGCTATGCTGCGGAGCCGTTTTTCTTTAAGAACGCGAAACATGCAGGCGGAAAGCAAAAGATGGCAGACATCATGGTTGGGTTTACTTGGGTGATGAGTGTGGGTTTTGTGCTGATCATCGCAGGGCTGGATTATTTGAAGTTTTTCATCGACGAGAAGTTTTGGGTCGGGCTAGAATTGGTCCCCATCCTTCTGCTGGCCAATGTGATTTTGGGCGTGAACACGAATCTGAACGTGTGGTATAAGGTGAGCGACAAAACCACCTATGGCATCTACATCACCTTTGTGGGACTGGCCTTTACGATCACCGGAAACCTGGTGCTTATTCCGATGATCGGCATTATGGGCGCGGCCATTACAACATTGGTCGCTTATGCAGCAATGTTTGCAGTGAGCTTGGCGTGGTCCGTCAAACACTATCCGGTACCGTACCGCTGGGGAAGATTAGCGGGATTTGTGGGCGGTGCGACAATCGTGGCCTTTTTGATACACTATGTAGAAATTGGAGGCACGCCTGTTAAAATTGGGGTAGGAATCTGCTACCTTTTAGTAATGTTGGCGGTAGAAAGCCGCGGACTTTTTAAATTCGCTTCAAGATCATGAAGATAAACGTCAAATACACGGGCAAGCACGAGCTGCCTCAGTTCGAAACTGCACAAAGCGCCGGAATGGACCTGCGCGCTAACCTCGATGCACCAGTGGAACTGCAACCCGGCGACCGCGCACTCATTCCTACGGGAATCCATTTGGCCTTACCGGACGGATATGAAGCGCAGATCAGACCGCGCTCTGGACTCGCCTACAAGCACGGCGTGACCGTTTTGAACAGCCCAGGAACGATCGATGCAGACTACCGCGGCGACGTAGGTGTACTGCTCATCAATCACGGCAAAGAAGCCTTTATGATCGAAGACGGCATGCGTGTCGCACAGATGGTCATCGCCCGTTATAGCCAATTCGACTGGAACCCCGTTTCCGAGCTTGACACCACTCAGCGCGGCGCTAGCGGCTTTGGAAGCACCGGTAAAAACTAGTACTTACAACAACCAAATAAACCTTTTCACAGATGAAGATTATTGTACCTATGGCCGGACGCGGTTCACGCCTTCGCCCACACACACTAACTGTTCCTAAGCCGCTCATACCGATCGCCGGAAAACCGATCGTACAGCGATTGGTCGAAGACATCGTAGCGGTTTGTGGAGATAAAATCGTTACCGAGATCGCCTTTATCATCGGCGACTTTGGCGACCAAGTCGAGCAAGACCTCATCAAAGTAGCCGAGGACCTTGGCGCGAAAGGAAGCATCTACTACCAAGACAAGCCGCTAGGTACAGCACACGCCATTCACTGTGCAGCAGACAGTATGGACGACGAGATCGTTGTGGCCTTTGCTGATACCCTGTTCCGTGCAGACTTTACCCTCGATACCGAGGCGGACTCCGTGATTTGGGTAAAACAAGTCGACAACCCGAACGCCTATGGTGTTGTAGAATTCGGCGACAACGGCGACATCAACAACTTCGTTGAAAAACCAGAAGAGTTCGTTTCAGACCTCGCCATCATCGGAATCTACTACTTCAAAGACGGCGCTGGACTTCGCAAGGAGTTGAAGTATCTTTTGGACAACAAAATCATGGACAAGGGCGAATACCAGCTGACCGACGCGTTAAGCTCGCTGCTCAAGCAAGGAAAAGTATTCAAACCAGGTACCGTTAACGATTGGATGGATTGTGGAAACAAGGCCATTACCGTTCAGACCAATTCTAAAATGCTCGGTTACCTCGAAGGCAAACCAGAACTGCGCGGCGAGAACATCACCCTCGAGAACGCTAACATCATCGAACCGTGCTATATCGGTTCAAACGTAGTGTTAAAGAACGCGAAAGTAGGACCGAACGTGAGCATCGGAAACGACTGTCACATCGAAGACGCGACGTTGCAAGACTCTCTTGTTCAGACAAATACAACCATCAAGAACATCGACTTGAAAGACAGCATGATCGGTAGCCATGCACGTGTCGACGGAAAATGGACTTCACTATCTTTAGGAGATTATTCAACGATGGACTAATGCGAATTTTACTGACCGCTCTTTGCGGCTTCGTTTTATCAGTACAAGTATTTGCGCAAGGCCCTTCGAAAGAGGGGCCTTCTGCATTAACACCGCTTTTCTACAAGGCGGAAACGTACCGAATCACGGGCCGAACCAACCTCGCTGCGGAGGCCTACCTGAGACTCTTGACAGCGGACCCTACACACGAAGCGGCCCTGTACCAGCTTGGACGTATTCTTCTTCAAACCGGCGACTACCTCGGAGCGCAAACCGTTCTGAAAACAGGCCACGAGGCCCATCCACAGAACGAATGGATGCACCAGATGTACGCGGTGTGTGAGGCGAAACTGGGGCATTTTCCCGAAGCCATAGCTGCTTTTCAGTCGCTCGCATTGCAACGACCGGACAAGCCGGAATACCTAGAAGCGGCGCTTGATGCGGCGATCGGCGGAGAACTATTTCTCGAAGCGGATCGCGTGATTCAAAGCTTTGAGTCGACCTATGGCCAGACGCCTGAAACCGCCCAGCAACGTGCACGATTTATGGCGCAAGCGGGCGACGTAAAAGGCGCCGTGAAAGTACTTAAAACGGCGATAAGCACGAATGCTGAAGCGCCGGAATATGTAGGGCTTTTGGCGCAGTTGTACGACAGTCAGAAATTGGGCAAAAAAGCGCTAAAAGTGTTGGATAAGGGGCTGGAGCGACACCCGAATAATGGGGCGCTGTACCTGGAGAAGGCGCGAATGTTGCAGCAGCTGGGACGCTGGGATGAAGCGACACAGGCGTTAATAAAGGCCTTTGAAGCGGACGGAGTAGCGCTCAGTATGAAAGGACAAATCTTGATGGATTTTTACAAGGTTGCTCGTGAAGAATTGAGTTTCGTGGAGCCCTTCGACAGGCTTTGGCGCTTAGCGGAAGAAAAACACGTTCAGGAGCCGGGTTGGCAGCTTGTTCAGGCGGAGCGCTACCGTTATGATGCGCTCGGCGCGGATGCGGTGGAATCCTACGGGAAAGCGATCGAGGGCGGTTTGGATGCGATCGAAGTCTACGATGCGGCAGTGCAAACGGCCAAGGAATATGGACTGAAGGCCCAAGGGCTGGAGCTGCTCGAGGGCATGTATGATACCTTCGGGAAGGATCCGAAGGTGGCGAAATATGTGGTTAGTTTTTACGCGGAGTGGTCTGCTTGGGAAGCGTGTGCACCCGTGGCTGCGGAGGTGGCCGAAGTGGAATTGGACCCGGAGGTGAAACAGTGGCTGCATTCGACGGCGGGCTATGCGTTTTACCAATCGAAAGACATCGATCAAGCCGTGGTGCAGTATGAGAAAAGCTTGGGATTGAAGCGGGATGCGCAGACGTTGAACAACTATGCGTGGGCCTTGGCGAAAAACGATCGTGAACTAGACAAAGCGGAACGGTTAAGTGCCGAAAGCAATGCGAAAGAGCAGGGCCAACCGTTGTACTTAGACACTTGGGCGCTGGTGTTGTATAAATTGGGCAAGTATGCGCAAGCACAGGAAAAAATGGAAGTAGCTTTGCACCTTGCAGATTCGGGGCCTACCGACAACATGCTGACGTTAGCAGCGAAGATTGAGGACGCCTTAGGAAACACGGATAAAGCACTGGAATACAGAGATAAAGCGAAGAAACTGAGGGAGAAAAAGTAGTGAATATTGCCGACACATATCGCCTATGGAAGTTTGGTTTAATGGCCGTCTTAACGGTTTTTTTGACCAATTGTAGCCGCACCATCTCCCCAGAAAACCCATTGAAACGCGAAAAAATTGGCGACGGGACCTCACGGCGTATCATGGTTCAGGACAACTTTGTTTGGAACCAGATCTTCACCAAAATCAAAGCGACGACTCCCGATGGAGAACAGCGGTTCCGCATTCAGGTACGCTCCAAGCAAGACAGCATCCTTTGGGCAGCGATCTCGGACGATATGATTGGGTTGCGCGTAGGAAAAGCCATTGTGATTGGCGACAGCGCGGCCTTTACTTCGACGTTGCTCGGTATGGAATGGACGGGAGACGCATCAGAATTGGCCGAGATAACGGGTGTGGAAGTGCCTTTTCTCTATTTAAACAAGCTGCTGCGCGGACAGCTGATCGATGCAGAACCTGCGATGCGTTTCAAATTTGACGCGGATAAGGACCTCTGGACGACCAAATACAGCATCTCCGGCGGTCGAAAAGTCACCGCTTGGCTTGACCGCGAACTGCGACTGCGACACATCAACATTTCGGACAAAAAGGAAGTGGTCGACATCCACTACCCCTCTTCAGATCCGCGCACCGGCTACCCTACGGGGATGGTGCTTACTTTAGCTTCTCGACCCGACTACAAGGTCGATATAGAAATCACGGAAATTCGTACTGAAGGACCGTACAACACCCCATTCAGCTTCTAGATGCGCACACTCCTACTCACACTTTTTCTGTTGCTATCCGCAGTCAGCTTTGGCCAGACCAAAGAGGAGCTGCAGCGCCAAAAAGTGTTGTTGCAAGATCAGATCGAACTAGCTAGTGACATTTTGAAGAAGACCCAAAGTTCGCGCGCGGCTAGCCTTACTGAGCTGGAAACATTGAATCAGAAGATTGAAGCGCGTGAAAAGCTGATCCGCACGATGTCCCGTCAGATTCGCCGCATCGACCGTGAAGTGTCGAAGACGGAGTCGGACATCCAGCGTCTCGAAGCGCGTGTAGATTCCTTGAAAGCGGACTATGCCCGCCTCATCGAACTGGCACAGCAAAACCTGCAGCCCACCGACCAGATTCTATTTATCCTGAGCTCATCCTCGTTTGCCCAGGCCGCGAAACGGATCCAGTACTTTAAGGACATGACGCGTTACCGCGAGCAGCAGGTGGTACAGATCGAGCTGGCCCAGGAGGAATTGGCCAAAGAGAAAGTGGCGTTGATTGCGAAAAAAGCAGAAAAAATTGCCGTGCAGCAAGCCCAGAAAGGTGCGAAAACGGCCCTGCTTTCAGATGCCCAAGAGAAGGAAAAAACGGTTGAAAGCCTGCAATCTAAGGAGAGCGAGCTGAAGAAAGACATTCAGAAAAAGCAGCGAGAAGCGCAGCAGCTCGAGAAGCAAATCAAGCGCATTATCGCCGAGGAAATGCGCAAGGCGAAGGAGCGTGCAGAGCGCAATGCGCTAGAGAAAGAGGCGGCAGATCTCGGCTTGAAAAAAGGCAAAGACTTTAGCGCCCGCACCTCGAGCAAGGCATTGAAACGTTTGATCGAAAAAACCCGTAGCGCAGCAGGAATGGACGCTCGCGATGACGGCCCTTCGTTCTCGATGACCCCTGAGGCGCGTGCCCTAGCGAATAATTTTGCCTCGAACAAAGGCGCATTGCCGTGGCCTGTAGAGCGCGGTATCATCACCGGAAAATTTGGAAAACATCCGCACCCGATCGTTCGCGGCGTGGTCGTGGACAACCCGCACATCGAAATTTCGACGGAAGAAAATGCGATCGTTCGCGCCGTATTTGAAGGCGAGGTCAGCTCCGTAGTTCCGATCCCCGGAGCGAACGTGATGGTCCTCGTACGCCACGGAAATTACTTCACGGTCTACAGCAACCTGATCTCCGTCAGCGTAAAAGCGGGAGATCTAATCAGTCTCAAACAGCCGATCGGCAAGGCATTTACGGATGAGCAGGGGAAAACCATGGTCCAATTCGGCCTGTGGAAAGACGCCGACATCCAAGACCCGAATCCGTGGCTCGCGAAATAATCTAGCACTTTCTTGTTATGAAGCATTTCTTCTACCTCAGCACCTGCGACACCTGCAAGCGCATTATGAAACAACTGCCGCTCGAAGGTGTGAAGCTGCAAGACATCAAAACCGAGGCGATGACTGCTGCGCAAGTGGACGAGATGATCGCTCGTACCGGCTCTGCAGAGGCACTGTTCAGCAAGCGAGCGCGTAAATACAAGGAATTGGGTTTGAAGGAGCAGCAACTTTCAGAGGCGCAACTCCGCCAATTCATCATCGACGAATACACCTTCCTCAAGCGCCCGGTGCTCGTTTTGGACCAGCAAATTTTCATCGGCAACACCGCGAAGGTGGTCAAAGCCGCTCGCGAGGCCTTGTTAGCGCTTTAGCACCTTACGAACGACCGTTCCGCGCGTTCCCACAAGCTGGATCAAATACATCCCCGGTGGCCAATTTCGAACGTCCACCCGTTCCGGCAACGTCCCCTGCACCAGCAACCTTCCGTGCGGATCAAACACGCGGTATTGCTGGTAATCTGGAGCACGAAATTGGACCCAATCCACCGCTGGATTCGGATATACCTCCACAGTGCCCGCATCCCAAACGCGTACGCCGATCGATGAGGTATCCGTCGTGATCTCCATCAGAACACCGTGCACAGAATCGCAGCCCGTAAACGCGCTGAGCGTATCATATACCCAAACGCCTGAGTCGCGGTAGGTCACATGCTGATACACGATGCTGTCTACGCCTTGCAACGTATCCACCGTCAGATAATCACAACCGAGCTTCATCACGTGCGCATTGATCGAAAATGCCGTGCGCACGTCCGTTCCCGCTCCAAAATCCATATCCGTGGTGCCGCGGTACGTGCCACACACATATATGTCATGGCCGTCGCTCAATCCGTCGTTTATCGTTGAGCCGATCGCTGCTTCCCAGTCGCGCGCAGCGATGAAGCTGCCCTGAGGCGTCCACTTCGCGACCCAGCCCTGAATGCCATAAGTAAAGCCCATGGTGTGGACACCAGGACCTGGATCCATGTCCTCGGGTCCCGTAAAGTTCCCAGCAACCATTAGGGTACTGTCTGGAAGAAAATCGATGACTTCCACCCGGTCTTGTGCGGCATTGTTCGCACCCCCTAATCCGCCAAACTCCCGTGCCCAGTCCAGTGTTCCGTCGGGTTGTAGTTTGAGTACGAAGGCGCGATAGGCTTGTGGGGAGCTGAAGATCTGGGTGGAGTCGATGCGCAGCTGACCCCCAAAAGAACCACCGAGATACGCCTCCCCGGCTGGAGAAATCTCAAAGGCATAAAAGGGTGCAAAAGCACTACCGCTGCTCATCGCTGTGTTGCCTAAAAGATCAAAGGTGCGATGGTAGGTGTAGCCTCCCAAACTGTCGTAGGAAGCGAGCAACAACGTATTCGAATAGGGCTCCGCTACGGCTTGAACGAGCTGTGGAGAGAAGGCAACATTTATGGTATCCTGGAAATTCCCTGCGGTAAATAATTGGCCAGCATGCTGACGAACGACTTCCACATAGTACGGAGAATTCTCATAGCTTTTCGCCCATTCCAAAACGCCACTAGGGGTATATTTTGCTAAAAAAGAACAGGTTATTGACGAAGTCAGCCACACGGTATTCGCTGATGGATCCACATCTATACTGTCCACAAAATAACCCGCTACCACAAAGCTTCCGTCGTCAAAAGGTGCCATGGAGCGGATGGTATTAATGGTCGTACTTGGGTAGGTGATGACGTCTAAAAAGGAACCTTGAGCATCGAGCGTCAAGACAAATCCGTTACTCATGACTCCGGCTGGACTGCGCTGGACCACCCCGGCACCCGGATCAAAATCTATGGGGCCGCTAAAGCTTCCACTAAGGATAATATGACCGGTTTGTGGCTGAAGAAATGCTTCGGTAACTGTGATCAGATCGACTGCTCCTATGGATTTTACCCAAGCATGATTGCCCTTAGCATTGATCGATTGAATGTAGAGGTCCTGTGCCGTAAAGAACTGATCGACATTATACACCGTATCTATTTGGCCGCCTTGACCGAGGTACATCGTTCCGGTAAACGCACCTACAACAATGGTATTTCCATTACCATCGCGCATCAAATGATTCGCGTACTCACCGCTTGAACCGTCTGAAGTTTCCGCCCAGCCGTAGCTGATCTGCCCACTAAGACTGGACATAAAGCCGAAAGTAGCAAGCAGAAAAAGAAGTCGTAACGTTTTCATAGTGAGGTGATTTAGACGTGAAAGATAGCCATTCACTGGACGCACAAGAAGGCCGCGTGAAGCAACGCGATGATGAATGAGTATCCGCCCTTTTGCGTTGCATTCTACCCTACTTTTGCACCTATGTCAGCACCTACACGCCGCGCCGTCCTCATCGCCCACTTCGCCCTATTAGGCGTCGCCCTGATCTACGGGTCTTCCTTTCTTATTGCTAAAAGTGCGATGCAAGGGGCCGTACCGCCGCGTGCTTTTATCCAATTCCGCGTCACCGGAGCCGCCCTACTTTTTTGGCTGCTCACCCCACTCTCTGGTAACCATTCCTTCCGTCAAATCCCCCACAAAGACAAACTACGTCTAGCGTTAGCGGCCATTTTTGGCGTTACCACGAACATGCTTTTTTTCTTCGAAGGACTGAAAATGACCACACCCGTAAACGGATCCATTATGATGGTCAGCGGACCAATCATGGTGCTCGTTGCCGGTGCAGTGCTCGTGAAGGAGCGCATCACACCGCCTAAAATCGCAGGAATCGTTCTCGGAGCACTAGGCGCATTTTGGCTCATCTATTCAGGGGCAAATTTCCAGCTCGCCGGTCTATTCTCCAGCGACGTGGCCCGAGGCAATCTATTCGTGCTGGTCAACGCCTCCTCGTACGCCATCTATCTGGTCTTGGTCAAACCACTCATGGCGCGCTACAATGCACTTTTCGTCATCCGCTGGGTCTTCACTTTCGGCGTCTTTTTCGTCCTCCCGTTCTCCAGTGGCCAATTCTCCCAAATCGACTGGACCCTCTGGACCCCCAACATCCTCTGGGCGGTCGCTTTTGTCATCGTCGGAACGACTTTTTTAACGTATCTCGGAAACATCATCGCACTAAAAACCTTGCACCCAGCAACGGTCGGGGCCTACATTTACCTCCAGCCGCTCTTCGCCTCCGTGCTCAGCCTGTTTTACGGCCAAGAATCCTGGAGCATTCACATGTTGCTCGGCGGCGCGGCCATCTTCGCCGGAGTGTATTTCGTGAGTTTTTACGGGCGCAAATTCAAATCATAACCGCTGCTGAGGAGGCAACCTTTTCGTAAAAGCCCTACCTTTGGCCGGCATAAATACGCAAGATCATGATGCAGAGTATGACCGGCTTCGGTAAGGCCATTGGCCAAGTTTCAGGTAAAAAAATCACGGTTGAAATCCGCAGCTTAAACAGCAAAGGACTCGACCTCAACGCCCGTGTAGCCTCTCTGTTCCGTGAAAAGGAATTGGACTTGCGCAAAACCGTCGGCGCCGCACTCAAACGCGGAAAGATTGACATCAACATCTATGCAGAAGTAACCGGCATCGAAAGTGCTGCGAACATCAACATGGACCTTGCAAAAGCCTACCTCGCCCAGCTCACCGAGCTTGAAAAAGCGGCGGGTACAAACAGCGATCTCGTTGCAGCAGTAATGCGCATGCCGGACGTGATGAGCAGCGGACGCGACGAACTCAGCAGAGAAGAATGGTCGTTCTTGCAAAAATTGGTCGCAGAAGCCCTAGAAAAACTCGAAGATTTCCGTGTACAAGAAGGTGCCTCCATCGCTAAAGATTACGAAGCACGCCTCGTGGCTATCGAAGCCGCGATGAAGGGTATCGAACCGCACGAAAGCGCTCGCCTAGACGCCGTGCGCGAACGTTTGAACAAAGGACTTGAAGGAGTGGAAGTAGACAGCAACCGCTACGAGCAGGAAGTCATTTTCTACATCGAAAAACTCGACATCAACGAAGAGAAAGTACGCCTAGAAAACCACATCAAATACTTCCGCGAAACCATGCACGAGGCGGGTTCTGGGAAGAAATTGGGCTTTATCGCACAAGAGATTGGTCGTGAAATCAACACTTTGGGCTCTAAAAGCAACTACGCTCCGATGCAGCAATACGTCGTTCAAATGAAAGACGAGCTTGAAAAAATCAAGGAGCAGATCGGGAATACGCTCTAAATCAATCCTTCACCCATGAACGCATCCGCAGGAAAACTCGTTATCTTCTCGGCACCTTCTGGCGCAGGCAAAAGCACGCTCGTACACTACCTGCTCCCGAAATTTGGGGAACTCAGCTTCAGTATTTCAGCGACATCTCGCGCACCTCGTGGTGAAGAAAAACACGGCCAAGACTACTACTTTCTCAGCGCCGAAGACTTTCAGAAACGCACACAGAACGACGAATTCTTAGAATGGGAAGAAGTCTACGCCGGCACCTATTACGGCACCTTAAAATCAGAAGTGCAACGCCTCTGGGACGAGGGCAAAACCGTCGTATTTGACATCGACGTGGTCGGCGGACTGAACCTCAAGAAAATCTTTGGACCGCAAGCACTCGCGATGTTTGTACAAGCCCCGAGCATTCAAGTGCTCGAGCAACGCCTTCGTGGTCGCGGAACAGACAGCGAGGAAAAGATCGCCGAACGACTGGCAAAGGCATCCACGGAAATGGAGCGTGCGCCTGAGTTTGACGCCATTATCATCAACGACGAGCTTGAACGCGCCAAAGCGGAAGCCGTAGAAACACTCGAAAACTTCTTGCGTTCATGAAAAATGTAGGTTTGTTTTTCGGCAGCTTTAACCCCGTGCACATCGGGCACCTTGCGCTGGCCGAATACTTCCTACAGTACACCGCGCTTGACGAAGTGTGGTTTGTGGTCACCCCACACAACCCCTTTAAAAAAAAGAACAACCTTCTGCCTGACAGAACGCGCTTGCACTTGGTTCATCTAGCACTTGAAGACCAAACAGGTCTCTTCCCCTGTGACATCGAGTTCAGCTTACCGCAACCGAACTATACCGCACAAACCCTCGCACACCTGCGCGAAAAACATACCGATCACAACTTTCAGCTCATCATGGGCGAGGACAACCTCAAAGGGCTGCACAAATGGAAAAACGTGGACAGCATCCTTGAGTACCACGACATTCTGGCGTATCCAAGGCATCCGCTGCCAAACGAGTCTGAGCTCGAATCACAATGGGAAGAAAAATTCCCGCGTATAGCACTGGTCAATGCACCTAGAATGGAGATCAGCGCAACGATGATTCGCAACAGTTTTAAAGATGGAAAACCGCTCCGGAATTTGCTTCCGAAAGCAGTTTTTGACTACATTGAGGGAAGCAACCTTTTCCAATAAACTCCATGCAAACCTTCATCAGTCGCATTGCCGAAGAAATCCTGCAAAGCCCTGGTCCGCTGCACAAAACACTCGTTTTACTGCCGAACCAGCGCGCAGAAATATTCCTTCGTGAAGCGCTTCGCCCGCACTTTTCAGAGCCTACACTGCTCCCGATGTTTGCCACTGTGGATGGATTCATCTCCAGCGCAGCAAATGTCTTGGTGGTGGAACCGCTGGTGTTGTTGTTAGAGTTGTACCAAAGCTACAGCGAGGTGCAACTGCTGGCCTATCCAGGAAAAGAAATCGAGAGCCTTGGAAGTTTCCTCTCTTGGGGACAAACGTTGCTTGCCGACTTTGGCGAGATTGACCGGTACTTGCTGGACCCCAAACTCGTTCTTGGGGACTTGTACAATGCCAAAAAACTCGAAGAATGGGACCTGTCGATGGAGAGCGAAACGCCGCTAATGCGCCGTTATTCGGACTTCGTGGCACTGCTTCCAAAGACGTATGATGTATTTACCGAGCGCTTGTTAGCGAAAGGTGAGGCCTACAGCGGATTGGCAGCTCGAGTACTGGCTACTCGGCCAGAAAGGCTGGAGAGTTATGTCAAAAAGAACGGTCTCGAGCATGTGATTATTGCCGGTTTGAATGCTTTGAACACGGCGGAATTGGACATTATTAAAGCACTTCGAAAACTTGGTACCTCAAAAGTGCTTTGGGACGTCGATGCACATTACCTCAATATGCCTGAACACGAGGCAGGTATGTTCTTCCGTGAGCATCAAAAAAGACTGAAAGTGTTCGGAAACGACGTGCCTTCGGTCAAAGATCAGCCGAGCCAGCTGAGAGGGCTTACTAAAGAGATTCGCCCCGTGGGTGCTACGCAGTACGCGGGACAAGCGAAAGCAGTGGCTCATGCCCTAGAGCAGTGGCAAGAACAAGGGGTTGAGGTGCGAAATATTGCGGTGATTCTCGCGGATGAAAGTTTACTGAATCCAGTGCTGAGCTTCTTGCCGGAAGGTTTTGACAAAGTGAACATTACCATGGGCTACCCGCTGGATCAAACTTCGATCGCGGGAACGCTACGGCTGTGGATGTCTGCACTGGAATATGCCATCAAAAATGCGCGTAAGCCGGGGAGTTGGACGCTGTACCACCGCTCGTTAAGCGCCTTATTTACCGACCCATTGTTTAACGAGTATTGGTTCCGAGGTGAAGGCGAACACCTTACTGAAGGACCACAAGACTGGAACCGGGAGATTGTGAAAGGCAATCGGGCATTTACGAGCGCCAAAGAATGGACAGAACGTTTGAAAAAAGGTCCGGCGGGCTACGCAGATGCCCTGCAGCCAGCGGAAGGATTGGAGATTTTAGGTCGATTTAAAAATTGGCTACAGCACGTTGCGGCGAACGAAAAGAGCGACGTAATGACCATGAATACAGCCTACCAGATGCACACGATTTTGCAGCAATTAGAGCGCACGATCGGTGGGGTGAAAGCGGATGAATTGGTCCTTTTGAAACTGCTGAAACAACAGCTGCGCGCTGGCACGATCGACTTTGTAGGAGAACCGCTAGAAGGGCTCCAAGTGATGGGAATTCTCGAATCCCGTACGCTCGACTTCACCCACGTCATTTTGGCCGGTGTGAACGAAGGGGTTCTGCCCTCTGGCCGGAGTTTCAACACCTTGTTGCCCTATGACATCAAGCGACATTACGAGCTGCCTACTTATGAGCAGAAGGACGCCGTCTATGCCTACCACTTTTACCGGATTTTACAGCGGTGTCAGCAGGCGGTGATTACTTATAACACAGACAAAAATGCCTTCGGTGGTGGTGAAGCAAGCCGATTCATAGTCCAGCTTGAGCACGAGTTGAAAGGCACCGAATGCACCGTACACCCGCGCAGTTTTCACAACGGGGAACTCCACCCGTCGTCCATGGAGGAACGTTTCTCTATGGAACGTAGCAAGAGCATCAAAACCGCCATCAAAGCATGGATGTCCCGAGGGATTAGCGCATCGAGTCTCATAGAACTCAGTGAACGTCCGCATTTGTTTTACGAGCGCAGACTACTCCGCATCCGCGAGGGCGACGAAGTCGAGGAAAGCCTGTCCGCGCTTATGATGGGGAATCTCGTCCATAACGGGCTCGAAGACTTGTACAAACCGCTGATCGGGCAATCGGTTCCCCAGTTCGACGTAGAAGATTGGACCGAAAAAGCCTTAGAGTTCGGGATCCAATTCCTTGAATCCGAAGGCCACTCACTGAAATCGCTCGAACAAGGGCGAAATCTCGTCACCTTGGAGGTCTGCCGAAAGATGCTCCACCAATTCCTTTCGTACGACCGTTTGCGCACCACCACCACACCTGTCCAACTGCTCGGGATCGAAACGGAACTCGACTACAGTTGCGAACTTGCCGCCTTGGGTATTCCGTTGAAATTTGTGGGTAAAGTGGATCGGATAGAATTGGTCGGTACCACCCTGACCATCTGGGATTATAAAACCGGATCAATGGACAACTCTGACCTCAGCCTTTCGGCCTTAGATCAGCTCTGGGAGGGCAAAAAACCAAAGGCCTTCCAAGTACTTTTATACGCATGGCTTCTCTACAAACAAGGCACCTTTTCCCAGCATTCACTGCCTTGGAGTTCTGGAATGTTCAAGCTCCAAAGTGGCGATCCAGAAATGCTACTCGCGGGAAAAGAGCTCGAAAACAAGCCGCTAATCACGAAGGTACTTTTAGAAAATTTCGAAGCGGGACTGTTCCAATTCCTTGAGCAACAGGCCACCACCGACGAACCCATCGTAGAGCCTGCGCCCAACCACTTTTTCAAATAGCCCCATGAGCGAAGTACACCCCTTAACAGACGTCCCCACGGCGCAAGATATTCTCGACGCGCATGAACGTCTTCGCCCCTACATCCATCGCACACACATCATCACTTCAGATCGGTTCGATGAGCGCTGTGCAAGCGGAAGTACGGTGTATTTCAAAGGGGAACACCTCCAAAAAACTGGAGCATTCAAAGCACGTGGAGCGCTGAATGCCGTTCTGACCCACAAAAGCATTGCGAAAAACAAATGCTTTGTCACCCACAGTTCAGGAAACCACGGCGCAGCACTAGCTTGGGCCGCCAGAGCGATCGGTTATCAAGCACACATCGTTATGCCTTCGAACGCACCACAAGCGAAGATCGATGCGGTCAAAACCTACGGAGGCATCATCACCTTTTGCGAGCCTACACTAGAGGCACGCGAAACCACAGCGGCGAAGGTCCAATCTGAAACCGGAGCTGTACTTATTCACCCTTACGATAACTACGAAATCATCGCTGGGCAGGCCACGGCAACTTTGGAGCTGCTTCAAGACGCCAAACGCGAGATACAAACATTGTTTATCCCTGTGGGAGGAGGAGGCCTTTTGGCCGGTGCTGCTCTAGCCAACCACTATTTCGGTAACGCTAAGGTGGTGGGCTGTGAACCTGAAGCCGCAAACGATGCATGGATCAGTTTCAACACAGGAGTTTGGACGCCCGTCGAGCAACCACAAACCATTGCAGATGGCCTTAGAACCTCTTTGGGACACAAAAACTTTCCAATCATTCAGAAGTATGTCGATCGTATAGAATTACTAACGGAAGAGGAGCTTAAATCCGCTTGGGAGGTGGCTATATCACGTACAAAACAGCTCATTGAACCCTCTGCGGCGGCCGGTGTAGCCGCAGCTTTACGTCACAAATCCACTGAAACAGTGGGGGTTATGCTCTGTGGAGGCAACATGGTTTTGAGCACACCTGAGCTACGATAAGACTAAACGCGCTACGATAAGTTCATTAGAGCTACGATAAATTCAGAGGCGCTACGATAAATTCATGATTGTCGGTAAACAGTAGAGTTCTATGTTTACATCAATAAACCAATACACTTAGGCTATAATTTAGTCGTGTTGAAAAGGCATCGTGATTTTCACGGTGCTTTTTCGTTTTCCGAAGTCTGTAGAAATGCCCCACAAACCTGGCGTTTTACTGTTTGCACGATCAAACTCAATACGCTCTTCGATCAGCGATAGACCACTGCCTGTTCCTGGCGTGCGTTCCAAAAATCCATAACCGCTGTCCTCGACCTCAAGCACAAGACTCTTGCCTTCTTTATAACTACGTATCGCGATATACGCACCTTCTTGACGAGCGTTCGCAGCGTATTTATAGCTGTTCTCTACTAAGGGTTGCAGGAAACCAGAGGGAACCCGCTGAAAACGCACGAGGTCATCACAATGAACGCGCACCTCTACATCTGGATACGAACTAAGCTGCTGAAGCCCGACATAGTTCTCGACGCGATCAAACTCTTGGCCCAGTATGGTTTTTTGCTGCTTGTCGGCCTCTAACAAAGCACGTAAGTGGACACTTAGTAGACCGATGTATTCTTGCGCATCGATCACTTTATCTTGACTTAAAAAGCCGGAAACATTGTTGAGCTGATTGAACAAGAAATGTGGACGAATCTTGTTTTTATAGCTCTCTAATAATAGTTTGGCGTCCTGCTCACTCACACGGGCGCGCTTGATCTGTCCTCTGTTCTGTAGAAAAAGCAGCGCTCCTGCCCCTGCAACGAACAGCGAGATGAGAATAAAGATAAAAGTGAATTCCCTAAACTGCGCCTGTTCTCGCTGGCGCTGTGCACTGCGAACTCCGCGGTCCAGTTCATATTGCAAGAATTCCTGAGAAAACGCCTTAGACTGTTGATTCGAACGTTGATAGGCTATTCTTCTCGCGCTACGGGCTTCCTCAATGCTTACACCTTCGATCGCTTCAAGGGGCAACGCATCACGAATCTCTGCTTCCAAGGCGACAAAATCGTTAGCTACTGCAAAGTCGAGCACCACCAAGAGACGTTCCTTGGACAAATACCCAAGACTGACCAAGCGCTCGTAGACGTGTTTACGATCTAATGCCACGGTTTGATCCAAAGACGCAGACCAGATCAGATCGACCAATGAAACTAGTTGTGAAGGCGCTCTATTTAGGGCATTTAAAGCCGCAAGCCGCACTGCGTAGGCCTCTGCCAGGTTCGAACCGTTCGCCTTATAGATGGGAAGCAAAGTATCACTCAAAGCAATAGTCTCTTCATACCGCCCCAATTCTAGTAAGTACGTCGATCTATTCCCCGCGTACGTCGGCCATCTCTCCGTATTCACTAAGCGAACAGCTTCGTCAGAAAACGACAAGACCCCTTCCGAAACGGCCCCTAGACTCCAATACACGTGCGCCTTGAAATACATGGCCCGGGCAAGCCCTTGGGTGTCTTTTTTCAGGTCACGAAATATATATTCTGCTTCTTCTATGTATTCAAGCGACTCCAAAAAGTCACTTTCTGTGATCAGATCTCGCGCTCGAACAAGATTTCCCCATGCACGCAATCTATTATCGCTCTCCTCGAGCAATTCATCCAACACCTTGCCCCGCTGCACGTCGTCGAGATCAAGAGAAGAAATGAATGAAATTTGGGCGGGCGGCTGGTCGTAGTTTTTACTACAGCCGAAAAGGACAAGCAGCGCAAGGACTGCGGTGAGACTACGCTTTAAAACCGAGCTCATGGAGACGTCTTTTAGAAGCTTCTACGGTAATCCCTCCGGTCAATTCAATCTGAGGCTTCGCCCCCCACTGAATTTCCTGGATGGCATCTGAGCGAATAATCACGCTTTTGTGCACGCGTAAGAATCGGTCACTGAGACCTTCGGAAAAGTTTTTCAGGGTACGCGCCACTAGGTGACTTTCACCACTAGTCAGCACGACTTCTGTATAATTTCTTTGCCCACGCAGCAAGACTATATCAGATTCAGAAACGCTGCTGAAAGAACCTCGAATAGGAATGCGAACGGTGCGTTCTTCAAAAATTGGTACCGGCTTGAGCTTGCCCAACTTCTCCAAACACTGCTTGATTCGACTGGGTGCAACGGGCTTTAAAATGTAATCTACCGCCGTGTCGAATGCCTCCAAACTGTAGTGCGAATGGGCCGTCACAAACACGATGTTCCCGACTTTATTCTTGATGCGTCTGGCAATATCTAGGCCAGTTGCACCCGGCATTTCCATGTCTAAAAAGACCAATTCAGGCTGCTCCTCTTCCACCCAAGCCACAAACTGCTGGTGGTATTGGAACCCGCGTACCTCCACGCCATCGAGCTGCTTTTCCAGCAACTTCACTAATCCATCTACGGCGATGCGCTCGTCATCAAGCACGCCTACTTTGCGCAATGCACTCATCCTCGCTTCGGTTATTTGGCGTATCCCTGCATCATACGGGCAACATATTTACCGATGATGTCAAACTCCAGATTTACACGTGTTCCTTTCTCTATCGTATGAAAAACGGTGTGCTCATAGGTGTAGGGAATGATGGCTACACTGAAGCCACCGTCCATCGAATTCACCACCGTGAGCGAAGTTCCATTTACTGTGATGGACCCTTTTTTCACCGTCACATTGCCCAGTGATGGGTCATAGCTAAAGGTGAAAATCCAAGAGCCGTCTTCTTCCACGACCTCCTCACAAACCCCTACTTGGTCGACATGACCTTGTACGATGTGGCCGTCCAAACGGGCGTTCATCATCATGCAACGTTCGATGTTTACAAGCGAGCCTTCCTTCAGATCGCCGATGTTCGTCTTCGCGATGGTTTCATCGATCGCCGTTACGCGATAGGTTCGGTCGCCGAAAATCTCTACGACAGTCAAGCAGATGCCATTGTGGGCTACGCTTTGGTCAATTTTCAGTTCCGTAGCAAGCGTACTTTCTACGTACAATTCTAAATTTCCCCCGCTGCGCTCTACCTTAGCAACTTTCCCGAGATGTTCTATGATTCCAGTAAACATGGTTATTCTTTATGGTTGGTTAAAATAGTACATTTGACACTAAATTCTCTTTCGAATGAAAATCACTACATATACCTCTGAATACAACGGACCTAAGGCAGTTGTTTACTCCAAACAAGAAGAATTGGACCAGTATTTAACGGCAGACGCAAAGGAGCGTTTGGCACGTTACCCGGAAAACACGAACGAAAAGTGGTTCGAATTTTCACTTGGCGCTCACACCCTTTGGGCCTACCAGATCACTCAAGACCTCAGTGCTGCTGAGCGCGCTGAGAAAATGCGTCAGGCAGGAAATGCGCTAAGCACGAAAGTAAATGGTTACAACGAAGACCGCGTTGCGCTTTTTGGCGCCTACACCGAAGAGATTACTGAAGGACTCATCCTGGGCAACTACCAGTTCCTACGCTACTTCGGCGACCGCGAAAAACGCCGCAACACACTCGTTCAAGTCTTCGTCGAAAACGCAGACAACCCTGCAATCCAAGCCATCTCCAACGCGACGATGGGAACTTTGTTTGCACGTGATCTCGTGAACACGCCCGTGATCGACCTTTCCGCAACCGACCTTGCCAACCAGGCGAAAGAGGCCGCTAAGCGTCATGGATTCAGCATCGAAGTGCTCGAAAAAAAACAAATCGAAAGTTTAAAAATGGGCGGACTCCTCGCTGTGAACACCGGTTCTCCAGAACCACCCACGTTCATCATCATGGAGCACAAGCCTAAGAACGCAACGAATGACCAGCCTATCGTGCTCGTCGGTAAAGGCGTTGTTTATGACACGGGTGGTTTGAGCCTCAAGCCATCGAACTTCATGGACACCATGAAAAGTGACATGGGCGGTGCAGCCGCTGTGATTGGTACGATGAGTGCCGTTGCAGAAGCAAATCTACCGGTACATGTGATCGGATTAGTTCCTGCTACGGACAACCGTCCAGGTGGAAACGCCGTGACTCCTGGTGATGTCATTACTATTTCTGACGGCACCACCGTAGAAGTACTCAACACTGACGCTGAAGGCCGCTTGATCTTGTCTGACGCCCTAGTGTATGCGAAACGCTACAAGCCGGAATTGGTCATCGACCTTGCTACACTAACCGGGGCAGCGGCTCGTGCGATCGGCCGTTACGCCATCGTAGGTATGGGAAATGCGCCTCAAACAGAAATGCTGAAACTGCAAGAAAGCGGCGATAAAGTACGCGAACGCGTCGTCGAGTTCCCGTTTTGGGACGAATACAAAGAATTGCTCAAGAGCCCTATCGCCGACCTGAAGAACATCGGGGGTGCGGAGGCAGGAGCAATCACTGCGGGTAAATTCTTGGAACACTTTACCGACTACCCGTACATCCACTTAGACATCGCCGGTCCTGCATTCTTAAGCAAGCGCGTCGGCTATCAAATCGAAGGAGGAACAGGAATAGGCGTACGTCTGCTCTTTGACTTCCTAAGCAACAAATAATATGAGCGATACTCAAGACCAAAGTCCTAAGCAACCTAGCGGTGGCGGTGACGATGCTAAAAAGGATCAAAACCGCAGACGCCGCGGTGGACGCAACCGGAACAACAATAACCGAAAGCCGAAAACCGAAGGAGATGCTTCCAACGCCCCAGTAAATGCTGAAGGTGCTCAGGGACCCGCAAACGCGGACGGTGAGCAAAAACGAGAAGGCGGAAGAAATCGCAAACCGAGAAACCGTAAACCTCGCGGCGATCGCAAGCCTAATGAAGGCGGCGAGCCTCAAGAAAACGGAGGACGTCAGAACGAGCAAGGCCCACAGGCTGAGGGAGAAGGACGTGGTCGCGGAAGAAATCGCAACAGAAATCGCAAACCGAAAGGCTCGGTTAAAGACGTGGCCGCGGGTGAAGTTTCTGAAGAGCTCAAACGAGACCTGGCTGAGCGTTCGGAGCTTAGTAATGTTGATTTCGCCAGTAAAGAATTGGCGTATGACGAGCCGACAGAATTGGTCAAGCCAACCATTGGAATTACCGTCGGTGATTTGAACGGTATCGGTTTGGAAGTCATCATAAAAACCTTGGAAAACGAGGGCATTTTGGAGCTGTGTACCCCGGTGGTATTCGGTTCCGGAAAATTGGCTTCGTACCATAGAAATGCGATCAACAAACGCGAATTCAATTTCCGTTTGTGCGACACCCTAGAGGATGTAAGGGAAGGTAAAAACAACCTTTTAAGCGTTTGGGAAGACAACGTAGAAGTTCATTTAGGCACCCCGACGGATGTCAGTGGAGCCTATGCATTGAAAAGTATCGATGCGGCGATTGAAGCAGCGAAAGCAGGTAAGATTGATGCCATCGTCACTGCCCCGATCAACAAGCACAACATTGCAGCTACCGTAGAAGGTTTTTCTGGGCATACCGGACATCTTTCCGCGGCCTTTGAAAACGAGGTGCTGATGATTTTAACCGCTGAACAATTAAAAGTAGCAACGGTAACGGGTCATATTCCGATCAGTGAAGTTGCCACGGCGCTCACGCAAGACAAAATCACCAAGGCCATCGAGCTTCTCAAGCAAAGCCTAAAACGTGACTTTGGAAAGGTGAAACCCACCATCGCTGTATTGGGTCTGAACCCACACGCCGGCGAAATGGGAACCATAGGAAAAGAAGAACAAGAGATCATTGCACCTGCGATTGCAGCAGCTCAAGCTAAGGATGTAATTGTAAAAGGACCGTATCCTGCAGACGGATTTTTCGGTCAAGGCTACGATACGAAGTTCGATGCGGTCCTAGGGATGTACCACGACCAAGTGCTCGTTCCGTTCAAAGCTATCGCGATGGGCAGTGGAACGAACTTCACCGCTGGACTTTCCACGGTACGTACTTCACCGGACCACGGAACGGCCATGCACCTTGCGGGAGAAGGAAAGGCCAACGAAAGCTCTTTCCGCCATGCGTTGTTCTCAGCGATTGATATTGTACACCGCAGAGGCATGTACGATGAGATGACCAAGGACCCTTTAAAAAAACAAAAGGATAAGCGTTAGAAGTTTTCAACAATTTGAATATCTTTGCACGCTCATTCAGACCTACATACGAAGTGAAAACGAAGGACTTTACTATCCTATATACAGGCCTAAGCCTTGGTTCACATCACTTTGAGTATGATTTGAATGACTCGTTCTTTGAGCTATTTAGTTACACCGATTACACCGGTCTGCAGGGTAAAGCCAGCATGACTATGTTGAAAAGTGAGACGGTTTTGGACTTGGATTTCACCTTTGAAGGCAGCATAACAGCACCTTGCGATGTGACCAACGAACCGTTCGAGCAGGAGTTGAAGAACTCTTTCGAGATGCAGGTGAAATTTGGCGAAGCGTTTAACGACGAAAATGAAGAACTCTTGATTCTGCCACACGGCGAGCACAAGTTTAACATTGCCCAGTACATGTATGAACTGGTCGTTTTAAGCATTCCGTCAAAGTTGTACGGACCAAACGCCGGCAACGGATTGGAAGACTTTATAGAAGAAGAGGACGAAACAGAAACGAAAGACACTGATCCACGTTGGGATCAACTAAAAAACTTGTTGAATAATTAATAATTAAGCGAAATGGCACATCCTAAGCGCAGACAGTCCAGTACAAGAAGAGACAAGCGTAGAACTCACTACAAGGCAGCCGATCAACAGTTGGCCATCTGTCCTACTACAGGAGAGGCACACCTTTACCACCGCGCACACTGGCACGAGGGTAAGCTCTATTACAAGGGCAAAGTTGTCATGGAAAAAGCTTAATTAGCTTTTACATAACTTACTGAATATTAGAAAAGTAGCTCTCGACAGGGCTACTTTTTCTTTTTTCAATAGGTCAAAAAGAATCAATCCGCCTATTTTAGCCCCTTCAATAAGAACACAATGAAAGCAGCCATAACCGCAGTTGGAGGATACGTTCCAGAATACGTACTCACGAATAAGGAACTAGAAACCATGGTCGAGACGAACGACGAATGGATTGTTTCTAGAACCGGAATCAAGGAGCGTCGCATCTTAAAGCCCGAAGAAGGCATGGGTGCATCGTACCTCGCGATCAAAGCGGTGGAGGTCATGAAGCAGGAATATGGCGTGACTACTGAGGACATCGATATGGTGATTCTCGCATCCGTTACACCTGACATGCCCGTAGCTATCACTAGTGCATACATTGCCCAGGAGATCGGCGCAAAATTTGCCTACGCTTATGATCTTCAAGCCGCGTGTTCGTCATTTCTGTACGGCGTAAGTACTGCCTCTGCCTTTATCGAGAGTGGCAAGTACAAAAAAGTCTTAGTAGTAGGCGCTGATGTGATGAGTTCCATCGTCGATTACGAAGACCGTACCACTTGTATCCTCTTCGGTGACGGCGCAGGTGTGGTTCTTATGGAGCCAAGTGAGGAAGACCTGGGCGTACAGGATGAAATTCTCCGTACCGATGCCGTAGGTCGCGACTACCTCAAAATGGAAGCAGGCGGTTCATTCCTTCCTCCAAGTCATGAGACCATCGACAACAAGCAACACTACATCCGTCAAGAAGGCCAAAGCGTCTTCCGTTTTGCAGTGAGTAATATGGCAGATACCTCTGCGGAGATCTTAGAAAAGAACAACATGACCGGCGATGACGTCGCGTATTTAGTCCCGCACCAAGCGAACTTGCGCATCATCGATGCAACTGCACGTCGTATGGGACTCACCAAAGAAAAAGTCTTGATCAACATCGAGCGCTACGGAAACACTACCTCGGGAACTATTCCGTTGTGTCTGTGGGACTTCCGTGAAAATTTCAAGAAAGGTGACAACCTCGTATTCGCTGCCTTTGGCGGTGGATTTACTTGGGGAGCAATGTTGGTCAAATGGGCCATCGATAAAAAATAACTCGTAACTTCATATTCCTAAATACACTCAGATTATGGACTTGAAAGAAATCCAAGCACTCATCAAATTCGTTGCAAAAAGCGGCGCACAAGAAGTGAGTCTAGAAACAGAAGATTTCAAGATTAACATTAAAACCGCTTCTGATCCTGCCGAAAACCAGCCTACTTATATTCAGGCCATGGCTCCACAAGCGCAGATGCCGATGCAAGCGGCTCCAGCTCCGGCTGCAGCCCCAGCAGCGGCAGCCGATGCTCCAGCAGCAGAAGACAACAGCAACTACATTACCATCAAATCTCCAATGATCGGTACGTTCTACCGCAGTGCTTCGCCAGATCAGCCACCTTTCGTGAAAGTAGGCGACAGCATCCAACCGGGCGACGTATTGTGTATTGTTGAAGCGATGAAACTCTTCAATGAGATCGAAAGTGAGGTTAGCGGTACTATCGTTAAAGTACTTGTTGACGACCAAAGCCCGATCGAATACGACCAGCCATTGTTCTTGGTTGATCCTTCGTAACGAGGAACTAAACAGACTATTATGTTTAAGAAAGTACTCATTGCCAACCGTGGTGAGATTGCCCTACGTATCATTCGTACGTGTAAAGAAATGGGCATTTCAACCGTGGCAGTATACTCTCAGGCAGATGCAGACTCACTTCATGTGCGCTTTGCAGATGAAGCGGTATGTATTGGACCTGCAGCTTCTTCAGAAAGCTACCTGAGTATTCCAAACATCATGGCAGCTGCCGAGATTACCAACGCAGATGCAATTCACCCAGGATATGGTTTTTTAAGCGAGAACTCTAAATTTTCTAGAATCTGTGCAGAGCATGGAGTCAAGTTTATCGGAGCCTCAGCAGACCAGATCGACAAGATGGGAGACAAAGCTACCGCGAAAGAAACCATGAAAGAAGCTGGTGTGCCTTGTGTACCAGGTTCTGAAGGGATTCTAGCAACCTACGAGCACGCCCTGAAAACTGCGGAAGCTATCGGCTACCCAGTGATGATGAAAGCTACTGCCGGTGGTGGTGGTAAAGGGATGCGCGCGATCTTTAAAAAAGAAGAACTTCAAGATGCTTGGGACAGTGCCCGTCGCGAGGCTGCAGCAGCCTTCGGTAACGACGGCATGTACATGGAAAAGCTCATCCTTGAGCCGCGTCATATCGAGATTCAGATTGTAGGTGACAGCTATGGTAAAGCATGTCATTTGAGCGAACGCGATTGTTCGGTGCAAAGACGTCACCAAAAATTGGTAGAAGAAACACCTTCACCATTCATGACGGACGAACTGCGTGAAGCGATGGGAACTGCTGCTGTGAAAGCTGCAGAATACATCGCCTACGAAGGTGCCGGTACGGTTGAATTCCTCGTGGACAAAGACCGCAACTTCTACTTCATGGAGATGAACACGCGTATTCAAGTAGAACACCCGATCACCGAGCAGGTGGTAGGTTTCGATCTGATCCGTGAGCAAATCAAAGTGGCAGCAGGTGAGCCGATCTCAGGTATCAACTACTACCCACAGATGCACAGTATCGAGGTTCGTATTAACGCAGAAGATGCGTTCAACGACTTCCGTCCATCTCCAGGAAAAATTTCATCGTTCCATGCACCGGGTGGTCATGGCGTACGTCTGGACACGCACTGTTACAGCGGATACGTTATCCCTCCATTCTACGACTCTATGATCGCTAAGCTGATCATTACAGCGCGAACGCGTGAAGAGTCCTTAGACAAGCTCTCAAGAGCTCTGGACGAGTTTATCGTAGAGGGAATCAAAACCACGATTCCATTCCACCAGCAACTCTTGCAAAACGAGAAATTCCGCGAAGGAGTCTACACTACGAAATTCATGGAAGATTTTGAACTGAAGCCGATCGAAGAATAAGCTGCAGTCTTTGTATACCTAAAACACAAAGCCCCGTGAAGTTTGACTTCACGGGGCTTTTTTATGGGGTGTACCTCAGCGCTTAGAACAGCTTTCGAGGGGCGTGGCAATACGGCGTGCCGCCTTTATTGTCGTAGTAATCTTGGTGGTAGTTCTCGGCCGCGTAGAACGTAGCGGCAGGTAAAATTTCTGTAGCGACATCATATCCCTTGGCGACCAAAAGTCCTTTGAGCTCGGTGCTGACTTCTTTTTGAGTCGGGTTTTGGAAGAATATGGCACTGCGGTATTGCGGGCCGATATCTGGGCCTTGACCGTTGCGCTGTGTAGGGTCATGGGTTTCGAAAAAGACGCGGGCGATTTCTTCGAAAGAAACTTGGCTTGGGTCGAAAACGACATGAACCGCCTCGTAGTGGCCAGTGCGTTTGGTACACACTTCACGGTACGTCGGATTTTTAACTACACCTCCCGTGTAACCTACGGTAGTAGAAATCACACCTGGAATCTTTTGGAGGTAGTATTCCGTTCCCCAGAAACAACCCGAAGCTAAAACAGCTACTTCTTGACCTTCTTCAGCAGCCGGTGCAGGCGCCATGGCATATGCATCACTCATCTTCTTACTCGTTTGGGCAGTACAGCTTCCGAAGAAACCCAATACCGCTATGGCTATAACTTTCAATCTCATAGGTAGTACAACACAAAAAAGGGGCCACGGGTTCCCCGCTTTCGCCAAAGGATTGTGAAAAACTAGGCGTTATTCACAAAACCCTTTTGAAGGAGTAGCTCGGCGATCTGCACGGTGTTCGTTGCAGCACCTTTACGCAAGTTGTCGCTCACAATCCACAGATTTAAAGCGTGGTCTGCAGTGAAATCACGGCGGATACGACCTACAAATACATCGTCTTTTCCTTCGGCCATCAAGGGCATGGGATAGGTGTTGAATTCTGGGCGATCTTGAAGGGTAATGCCCGGAGTTGCGGCAAGCAGGCTGCGTACTTCATTTAAATCAAAGTCGCGCTGAAATTCAATATTGACACTTTCACTATGACCGCCCTGAACCGGTACCCGTACCGCAGTTGCGGCAAGGCGAATGCGCTCGTCGCCCATGATTTTGACGGTCTCACGTGTCATTTTCATCTCCTCTTTCGTGTAATCGTTGTCGAGGAACACATCACAATGCGGGATGCAATTGCGATCGATCTTGTACGGATACACCATCTCGGGTGACTCACCACGGCGCTCGCCCTCGAGCTGATCTACAGCGGCTTTTCCCGTGCCGGTAATGCTCTGATAGGTACTTACAATCACGCGTTTCGCACCATATGCTTTGTGCAACGGCTGCAAGGCCATCACAAGCTGAATGGTGGAACAGTTCGGATTTGCGATGATCATGTCTTCAGCCGTCAGCGCGTCTGCATTGATTTCTGGCACGACCAATTTTTTATCGGCATCCATCCGCCATGCGCTCGAGTTGTCCACCACTCGGGTCCCTGCGGCTGCAAACTTTGGCGCCCACTCCAAAGAAGTTTCGCCTCCTGCAGAAAACAGCGCAATGTCTGGCGCTGCAGCAACGGCGTCTTCAAGCGCTACTATGGTCCAATCGCGACCGCCAAACAGTACCGTTTTGCCCACGCTACGCGCAGAAGCAACGGGAATAAGTTCCGTTACGGGAAAACTACGCTCGGCGAGCACCTTCAAAATGATTTGGCCCACCATGCCTGTGGCACCGACAACTGCAATTCTCATAAAAATTGGCTTAACTTAAATAGTAACCCTGCAAAGCTAAACCTAATCCGCCTTATGAAACGAACCCTGTTGCGTTCTGCACTCCCCTTTTTTATTTGCCTCATTTTTAACACCTCCAGTGGCCAATTCCGTTCGCTCCACGACTCCCTCCTTGCTCCAAACCATGACTGGACGGGCGACACCGCTTTCATGAATTTCACCCCCGACGGCCTTCGCACCGATGCCTCCCTTGCAGGCTCTTTGCTCTGGGAGCGCCCCTCCTTCGCCGGACTGGGCGCAAGGTGGTCCCTGCGCATTCGCATGGAGTTCAACCCCTCCTCCTCCAACTTCTGCGAATTCCGCTTTCTCCAGCACCACGGCGACTACTACGCCATTCGCCTCAGCGGCAACTCTGGCGACGACCTCAGCTTCGTGCGGCACAGTCGTTACAAAGACACCATCCTGGCCTCCGCCCCCGGCCTACTGGATCAAAGCAAGCCCGACTTCACCCTACGCATCGAGCGCGACACCTCCGCGACTTTCACTGTATATGCCGCCGACACGGCCCTATTTTCGCTCACCGACAGCACACTGATGCAAAGTAGCTCCCTGGGCATCTACGCGCGTTACACAGCGAGTCGTGCGAATAAGTTTTTGTTTTCAACACTTGCCGCCGCCGGCTACGATTTCCCGGATACCCTAGGGCCGAGTCTTGTGAAAATTGACGTGTTAACCCCAGAAACCCTCGAAGTGCGATGGGACGAATGGAGCCAGCTCGCAGCACTAGAAGGTGGCTTCGCACTGCTCACCGAAAACCAGAGCATCGTCGACACCTTGCACGTGATCAACCACTACGACGAAGTATGGCACCTAAGCGCAGGACGGCCCTTACCTCGTGGCTCTTTCCAGCTCGAACTGCCCGCAGCACTCGACGCCGAAAACAACCTACGGCTAAGCAGCCAAGGCGCCGTAGACATCGACTATGCCCCACCAAAATGCGCCTACATCACCGCAGTGCATCCATTCAGCGCCTACGGCGGGTACTTTATCACAGTACAAAGCGACCGGGATTTAGGGCCCGTGGGTATAAAAATTCTGGAGGCTGACGGCGATTTCAAGTACTACCAAACCGCACTGGACAGCGGAGTGCAAGTGGTAAGTGCTGGAGGGACGATTGGGTGGCATAGCGCGGTGGCGAACGGGTTAAAATTACCCAAAGAAGGCGTGATTGTTCTCGAAAAGCAAGGCATCACACTCGCACTCCAGCCCTATTCGTTTGCCTTCGAAGCCTCGCAAGAACAGGGTGATTTTATGCTGACCACAGCGGCGCCCGATGGGACTTTTTCCCGCTGGGAGGCCCAAGCCCTAGACCAGTATGCCCCCGCTTGGCAAGAGCCGCAGGAGCCGCCCTTCCAGCAGCCCTTACAAACCTTCAGTACCCGCGGCGGGGAGCTGTTTGCTGGGTTTGCTCATCCGCCCTATGCATATCTTGAAATGCCGGGTTCCGTGAGGCGCGCCAGTCTCCTTGCCAGCAGCTATGATCCGATGATGCCGTATGTACTTGCTGCCAGTTCTAAGTTCCCGGCGGCACTTGGCGACACGCTGCTGCCCTCGGGCGCTGTTCATGACCCGGAGCCGGGAGATGTGCTGATCAACGAGATTCACTTTAATCCCGACTCCTTGGAAGAGTTCGTGGAGCTGATTCATTTGAGGAAGGGCTGGGTCTTTTTGCAAGAACTTCAACTGACCAAAGGGCAGGGCACACGACTCGACGACGCGGACCTGATCGCAGGAGATCCGGCGAGTTTTACGGCGGATTTAGAGCTGTGGCCGGTCTTGGGACCAGAGCAGATTAGGGCGTTTCCCGCACCCTTTTCACTACCGAACGACTCCACTGATCTGCAACTGCTCGCCCGTTATGGGGCGGTTTTGGACTGGGCCCACTATGCGCCATGGGAAACGGGCGAGCCGCACCGCAGCGCAGAGCGAGTGTCGACCGCCATGGAGTGGGGCGCCACGGGGAATTCTGGGGCGCATCAAAGTCCTTGGTGCTGTCCTTCGGAGGCTTCTCCAAACGCTGTGAATTCGATCGCAAATTCCTCGCAGGCGCAGTTGCAGGCAGCACTTAGTGTGGAGCTACTCTCTTATGATCCTCACAATTTCTCGCCGCAGAGCCAGCTCGTGTTGCATGCCGACGAGGAGGCGAAGATGAACGTTTCGGTATATACGCTCGGGGGGAAATTGGTCGCGGAATTGTACAGGGAAACGGATCTTCAGGCCGGCGATCATTGGATTCCTATTCAGCCCAGCGATTGGGGTGCAACAGCAGTGCCCACGGGGATTTATCTGGTGCATGTTCAGCTCAAAAAAAACAACGGCGCGCAGCGGAAAATTCTCCCGCTATCCATTTACAATCCTTAATTTTCAAGTCTGATCTTAAGAACATGAGCAAACAAGATAAAATAGCGGGTTTCGACCTGAATGCGCCGGCATTAGGCGACCACCTCTTCGGACTTCCTTTTGACAAGGACGAATGTGAGATTCATGTGCTGCCCGCGCCTTGGGAAGTGACTGTGAGCTATGGTGCGGGAACTGCGGAAGGTCCAGCGGCCATATCTGAAGCTTCGAGCCAAGTAGATCTGTACGACGAGCGCTATCCAAACGGATGGCAACGTGGCATCTGGATGCACGAGATCGACGCGACTTGGGCAACCAAAAACGAGTCGCTTCGTGCCCATGCAGAGGCCTACATCAGTGCCTATGAAGGGGCCGAGCTTAGCGATGAAACGCGGGAACAATTGGCACGTATCAATGATGCTTGCGCAAATTTTCACCAGTGGGTTCATCAAAGCTCTCGCGAGATCTTGGCCCAAGACAAGCGACTCATTCTGCTCGGCGGTGACCACAGCACCTCGCTCGGGGCGCTGCGTGCACACAAAGAGAAGTACGGCGATTTTGGAATATTACAGATCGACGCACACGCAGATTTAAGACCTGCCTACGAAGGATTCTCCTATTCGCACGCCAGCATCATGTGGAATGCACTTCAAGAGGAGCTCGCTTCACAGCTCACCATCGTGGGACTTCGGGACTACTGCCACCAAGAGGCTGAATACATCGCTCAACATTCGAACGTAACCGCGTTTACGGAACACGGCATGCGTAAGGTGATGTTTGACGGGCAAACTTGGAGTCGTGTGGTGCGCAACATCATAGACACCTTGCCCGAGCAGATTTATCTCAGTGTGGATATCGACGGTTTTGATCCCTCGCTGTGTCCAAACACGGGTACACCCGTACCGGGCGGTTTTAGCGTTGCTGAATTTTTGTATTTGTTGGATGCTATTTTAGCGACCGGGCGAAAAATAATTGGTGCCGATCTCGTCGAAGTTACTCCGGGAAAAGAGGAATGGGACGCAAATGTCGGCGCACGTATACTCTACGCCATCTCACACAGATTGGCTTAATCTTCGCTCAAAATATTACCCAAAAAGAGCGTACCTTTACCCAAGAATTAAACACGCACATTGCATATGAAATTCGGTGTAATCACCTTCCCAGGGTCAAACTGTGACCAAGACATGATCTACGTCCTCAACAACATTATGGGGTACGAAACTGTCAATCTTTGGCATAAAGACACCGATCTTCAGGGTGTAGACTGCATCGTTCTTCCAGGTGGATTCTCGTATGGAGATTACCTACGCTCTGGTGCTATCGCAAAAATGAGCCCGATCATGGGTAGCGTGATTGAGTTCGCAAACAACGGCGGATACGTCTTAGGCGTATGTAACGGATTCCAGATTCTTACCGAAAGTGGATTGTTACCAGGTGCACTTCGCCACAACAACAGCCATAAATTCATCTGTAAAAATGTGTTCATCAAGCCAGTTTCAGCAACCGCTGGAATCACGGCAGATTTAGACCACAGCAGAGGCTATAAAATCCCTATCGCTCACGGTGAAGGGAACTACATCTGTAGGGCAGAAACTCTTGCTGAGCTCAAAGCAAACGATCAAATCTTGTTCCAGTACAGCACCGAAGAAGGTGAGGTAACGGACGAGATGAATCCGAACGGTGCACTAGAAAACATTGCTGGGGTATGTAATAGCGCTAAAAACGTGTTCGGTATGATGCCGCACCCTGAGCGTGCTGCAGACGCAGAGCTGAAAAACCAGGACGGTCTAGAGCTCTTCAAGAGCATGATCGCACACATGGTCGTCGCTTAAGACTTGATATCCAACGCTTTTTAAAGCGAACAAACCATAATAAGAACCCTCGGTATTCGCCGAGGGTTTTTTATTGCGCCGAACTATCGCGCAAAAGAAATCCCCATGCCTAAAAGACACAGGGATTTTAAAGTTGAATACGCCTAACGCGTTTATTTCAATACGACAGGTGTTGCAGTGGTTTCCGATTCGCGAAGGACCTGGATCATGTACACACCTCGTGCCCACTCCGACACATCGATCGACTGCGTTCCGGTAAGCGCACCAGTGTATACCAGGCGGCCTGAAGCATCCATGATACGAACATCCGCCGTTCCCTGAACCTTAAAGTTCAAACGAGTCGTTGCCGGATTCGGGTACAATTCAAACCCAGACAAGTTCTCTTCGTCTAAACCGATGTTCGCAACGCTATACACATCTGAGAAATTCGAACACAGGATGTTCGATTGGATCTTCAAGAAATAATCCCCATTCGAGGTCGGCAAGAAGCTCGCGCCCGTTGCACCTGCGATCGGATCCATATTCCCGTCCAACCACTGGTACGTGAAGGTTCCCGGAGGCGTTACGGCCTGCAGCTCTCCAGTAGTAGCGTCCTGAGTTATGGACGGTTTTCCTGGCGCCGCTTGAATACTGATGGCACGTTTTTTCTCATTGCTACATCCGGTCGCAGGATCCGTGTAGGTATAGTAGATCCAGTGTGAACCTGTTCCTGCTACGGATGGGAAGAGAGTGTCATTCACCACACCTGTCCCAGAATACAGACCACCAGCCGGCAGTCCACCGGTAAGTACCTTCGGCCCATCAAGCTCACAAACGTAGCCTTGAGCTCCCAAAGAAGTCGCAGGAAGATTATTGACTGTGAAGGTCACAGAATCTTCGACCACCTTAGCACTGACACAATCGTCCGAGCTGACCATACGTACTTTCAACACGTCGCCGTCTTGGAAAATCCCCGCAAAGCTTGAAGAAGCGCTAGAGACCACCGTCCCATTCACCATCCAGTCAAACGTCGGAGATACCCCACCGTTCGTAGGCGTAGCGGTAGCAAGCACACTGTCGTTCTTACAAACCGTCGTGCTGTTCACGGCCAAACTCACGTTCGAAACTGGCGCTGCAATGATATTTACAAAGTTGCTTAAGGTTACTGAATCTGCACCTGCAGCATTCGACACGACCAATTTCACATAGTAGCTCCCCGCAGCAGCATAACTCACCTGCGGATTCGCAAGGGTCGAGGTTGCCGGCGTCCCTCCTTGGAAGGTCCATAAGCGCAAATTTGATGACGGTGTACTCAAATCATAGAACTGAATCGCCTGACCGGTACACGCTGCAGAATCCCCTGAAACGGAAGCGACCGGCGCTACCTGGGCTTGACCGGAAATATTAATGTTGTCCAGGTACAGGTTGTTTGAATACCCGTTCACTGCAACAAACTTCACACGAACACCGCTCATCCCGCTGTACGCATTCAGGTCCACAGATGGACACGCCACTGTAGCGCTTCCTTGACACCAGTTGGCAGTGGCACTCGGTGAGAACGCTGAAGACAATGAACCTACTGTACTAAAGATGGCCTCGTCCGTTTTGTACGCCGCCTCTTGTGTCCAGGTTACCCCACAATCAGTGCTGACATATACTTTCAAGCTATCGCTGTAGTTTGGATAGTAGGCTGACGCATATTCAAAGGTCATGACCACATTCGTATCGTTCGCAAAGGACAATGCTGGTGAGACCAATTCGTCTTTCGCTCCAGTTGTGGAATACGAATAAAAATCCATTTTCATTGCGGTGGATCCCGGGCTCGAACCACCCACGGTAGCCGTCTCCCAAGTAATCCCATTGTCCGGGTTGCTGATCTCCCATCCCGTTAATCCAGACTCAAAGTCCTCGAAAAACGGCAATGTCGCACCTCCTACACTTAGTACCTGGAAGCGCGTGGTATCGTCAGATCCATACGTATTCGAAGCCGTAAGAGTAACGGTATAATTTCCAGCAGTTGTAAAGACCAATTCCGGATTCTGCGAACTGTCATTAGTACCCCCTACGAAACTGTAGGTCGATGGCACAATATTCCAGTACCAGCTGGTCGGTGTTCCTGAACTTTCATCCGTAAAGGTCACCGTATCACTCACCCCACAAGTAGTAGCAGGATCTACGCTAAAGCTCGCTTCTGGAGTGCTGGTCAGACCCGATAGGATCGAACTCTCCCAAACTCCACGTCCATAGGTACCGATGCGCAACATTCCCGTCGCTTCGTACATCTCGAAGTCTGAGATGATTACATTCGGTAAATTCTTGTTGTAGCTGACATAGTTCGGGTATTGCGAGCTCTTGTAGTACACGCCGATATCCGTCCCTACATAAATTCCGTCAGAGGTTGCTCCTTCAAAAATGATCGCGGTTGCAGGAACGTTAGGCAGACCCGTAGAAATGTTCGACCAGGTCGACCCTGCATCAAAACTTTCCATGGCTTTCTTGGACGCATTGTATCCTGAGATTGAAATCGCGATGTGCTCTTCGTCTTCTGGATCGATCGCTACACCTGTGATGTTTGCTCCTGGAGAAAGACTCCCTGAAGGGGTCACACTATTCCAAGTAGACCCTCCGTTCGTACTCAAATAAATGTTACTGTTGATCAGCACATAGATGTAGCTCGTGTTGCTCTGCGCAACTTCAAACTCGTCAATGTTCTGGTTTCCTGCCACATTACCCGTTGAGGTTGCCGTCCATGAACCGCCCCCATTTGTGGATTTCCACAACTGACGGAATCCTGCATAAATGGTATTTGCAGCCACCGGATCCACATTAAACGGCGTTACCCAGTTCCCCGAGCCCGATGGAGTAAGTGTATTGATTGAAGAGAAAAACGCCCCACCATTACTACTCTTGTAAAAGTCGCCGTAATAGATCGAGGTATAAATGACTTGATCGTTCGTTGCGTCGACCCCATTGTCCATCCCGTCACCACCAGTAACTTCAGTCCAATTCGTACTGCCGCGCAAATGCGATCCGTTATCCTGCGCACCACCGACAATCATCGAGGTATCCGATGTGCTTTGAGAAATTTTATAGTACTGCGTAATGTTCATCCCGTCGTTCAGATGGGTCCAATTCGACCCTCCGTTCGCAGTTTTATAAACACCACCATCCGTACCTACGTACAATTCCGACGTTCCCGGACGGAAAATCGCATGATGATGATCGGCATGCACATACGGGGTAGAACCTGCACCGTACCAGTGCCCTACGATCGACCATGCTTGACCGCCGTTTGTGGACTTCCAAATATTCACACCACCTACATAGATCGTGTTTTCATTGTTCGGATCACAAGCGATCGACAGGTCGTACCACGCTTGACCGCCTGTTCCAGAACCGTTGTTCGCCCAACCCAATATGTTCGGTGTAGAACTTTGCAGCGTCCAGCTTGTTCCGCCGTTCGTACTCTTGTACAATCCACCGAAACCATAATCTGAAGCACCATACACCACATACAACGTTCCCGGCGTGCTGCTTAAGGCGAGCTCACAACGGTACTTCCCGGTGGTCGGCAACCCCGAAGAGAGCTGGGTCCAAGTATCTCCTAAATTTGTGGAACGGAACACTCTAGGTGTACTTCCCGAAGTAGTCGCATAGACCGTATCACCGGTCGCTTTGTGGATGCCATAAAATTGGCCTGCTTGTTCTAAGGTAAAATTCGTACCTGAATTCGTACTGCGGTATACCCCGCCGTTGGTCGCTACATAAATGATGTTCGTGCTATCAGGATCTACCTGTACTCGACCAATTCTGTAATTATTCGTCAATCCGAAACTTAGACCCGTAGTATTCCACGTTAGCCCGCCATCGACAGATTTCATCAGTCCATAACTGTAGGTATCCGCAGCATCGCGGTCTCCTGTCGCTAAATACATCACGTCTGGATTGCTTGGATCAATCGCTAGATCCGATACCCCAAGGTTCGTAAGCTCATCGGTAAACGTCGTCCAGCTCTGTCCGTCGTCGTAGCTCACCCACAATCCACCTGCCGGCGCACCCGCATAGATCGTGTCATTGTGCTGCGGGTGGAAAGCCACATTATTAATACGACCGATCCCACCATTCGAAGGCGCGTCAAACGGCCCCATCGCGGTCCAATCCCCATATTCTGTGGTACTGCTCTGCTTTTGTTTTTGAATAGCTTGGTACAATACACCTGGATGCGGGCGGTTGCCATCGGCGTCCACGCGAGACTCCATAAAGTGCTGCCAGCGCTTAAACTGTTTCCAACCGTGGCCTTTTTCGTAGGTCTTCCCTTCGAAGGCATCGTCAAACTTTTGAACCACCGTATGGAAATTCACACGGTAATCTTGCATGGCCTCAACCCAAGTCATGTCTTCTATCTCTCTTTTTGTCAAAGAGTTAGAAGTGTTTTTTTGAGCTGTGGCGGAAAATGTAAAGGCGGCAAAGGCTACTGATAGTAGTAGTGTACGTAGCATATAGAGGAGTTAAGTGCCTCTAAATTACGAAATATCTCCGCTTATTATTCCTCCGTTGGCGCAGTCGTTTTGAGCATTAATTCGTCAAGCTGAACGGAATCGATCGTTGCTGGCGCATCAATCATCACATCACGACCCGCATTATTTTTCGGGAAAGCAATGAAATCACGAATCACTTCAGCACCGCCTAAAATCGCAACCAAACGGTCGAAACCGAAGGCCAGACCGCCGTGTGGAGGCGCACCGTACTCGAAGGCACTCATCAAAAATCCGAACTGCTTCTCTGCTTCTTCTTTACTGAACCCTAAAAGATCGAACATGCGGCTCTGCAACTCACGGTCGTGAATACGAATCGATCCACCACCGATCTCATTACCGTTAAGTACTAAATCGTACGCATTCGCACGAACCTCACCCGGTTTTGTATCGATCAATCCAATGTCTTCAGGCTTCGGCGAAGTAAACGGGTGGTGCATCGCATGATAGCGACCGCTATCCTCATCCCACTCTAGCAACGGGAAATCCACTACCCACAGCGGTGCAAACACCTCCGGATCACGGAAACCGAGCTCTTCTGCGATGTGCAAACGCAACTCAGAAGCTGCCTTGCGCGTCAAGCGTTCCTCTCCTGCTAAAATCAAGATCAAATCGCCAGGCTTCGCACCAGTAGCGTCCACCCATGCAGCCTTCTGCTCGTCGTTGTAAAACTTATCTACGGAGCTCTTCAATGTACCGTCTTCGTTGACTTTACAGTACACCATGCCCTTCATGCCGATGTCCGGGCGTTTCACCCAATCGGTCAGCTTATCAATCTGCTTTCTCGTCCATGCTGCAGCACCAGGAACCGCAATCCCAAGCACTGTCTCAGCTTGATCAAACACCACAAATCCGAGGTCTTTAGTCAGCGCATTTAGATTCGCCAATTCCATATCGAAACGAATGTCTGGCTTGTCATTTCCATAGCGCTCCATCGCCTCCGCATAGGTCATGCGAGGTACGCTATCTATCTCAACATCTTTCACGTCTTTCAACAAATGAAGCAACAGCCCCTCAAACGTATTGAGAATATCCTCCTGCTCCACAAACGCCATCTCACAGTCAATCTGTGTAAACTCCGGCTGACGATCGGCACGCAAATCCTCATCGCGGAAACAGCGTGTGATCTGGAAATATTTGTCGTATCCACTCACCATAAGCAGCTGCTTAAAGGTCTGTGGCGATTGTGGTAATGCGTAAAACTTACCCTCTTGCATGCGCGAAGGCACCACAAAATCACGCGCACCTTCCGGCGTAGATTTGATCAAGAACGGCGTCTCGATGTCCATGAATCCTTGTGCATCCAAAAACTTGCGTACTTCGATGTTCACACGGTTTCTCAAGGCAAGATTGCGCTGCAACGGACCACGACGCAAGTCTAGGTACCGGTACTTCATGCGCAATTCTTCTCCACCGTCACTTTCGTCTTCGATGGTAAAAGGCGGCGTATTCGCAGCGTTCAATACTTTTAGGGCGACGGATTTAATCTCAATCTCACCCGTTGGCATGTTCTTATTCTTACTGTGACGCTCGATCACTTCACCTTCGATCTGCACCACCCACTCGCGGCCCAGCTGACGCGCCGCTTTCAAAAGCTCGGCATCCCATTCTTCGTTAAACGCCACCTGAGTAAGGCCATAGCGATCGCGTAAGTCGAGGAAAGTCATTCCACCAAGCTCACGTGAGCGTTGTACCCAACCCGCTAAGGTTATGGTTTGTCCAATATGTTCAGCGCGCAATTCGCCACAAGTATGAGATCTGTACATGTCAAAAGTGTTTGAGCAGCAAAAATAGCCAAACTTGTGGGCCAATTCCCTATTTTGCGTACAAGATGATTGACCTAAATAATCACAACCTATTTATGCGTGCCGCATTAGCCGAAGCGCACCAAGCTGCCGCCGTCGGAGAAGTACCTGTTGGCGCGGTTATCGTCGCTGGTGGACGTATCATCGCACGCACCCACAACCTGACCGAACGCCTAACCGACGTTACCGCACACGCTGAAATTCAAGCCATTACAGCAGCAAGCAACTACCTCGGTGCCAAATACCTACCCAAATGTACCCTGTACGTCACCTTAGAGCCTTGCCCCATGTGCGCAGGAGCCCTATTCTGGTCACAGATTGGAACGGTCGTCTACGGCGCCTCGGATGCCAAACGTGGATTTAACGATCACGGCGGTAGCCTACATCCCAAAACCGAGATCATCCAAGGGGTGCTCGAAGAAGAATGCAGTGAAGTCATGAGCAGCTTCTTTGCTCAACGCAGAAAAAAGTAACATGTCACTTTCCACACTCGATATCATCGTCCTCGTTGGACTACTCCTATTTACGATTGTCATAGGCCTGTATTTTGGCCGAAGTAAAAAAACCACATTAAGCGAATACTTCCTCGGCGGTCGTTCACTGCCCTGGTACATCGCTGGGATTTCGATGGTCGCAACGACGTTTGCGGCAGACACGCCTTTGGCCGTCACGGAACTGGTCGGACAATACGGAATCTCTGGAAACTGGCTGTGGTGGAACTTGCTGGCAGGAGGAATGCTCACTACCGTATTTTTTGCCCGGTTGTGGAGACGCAGCGGACTAACCACGGAAGTCGAATTCATCGAATTTCGCTATTCCGGCTGGCCAGCAGCACTTTTGCGCGGTTTCAAGTCTATATACTTGGGCGCCTTCATGAATATTTTGATCATGGGCTGGGTGAATGTCGCTATGATCACCCTCCTACAAGGGTTTTTCGGAATGAGCGAAAGTGATGCCTTTCTGTGGACCGGTCTAGCGCTCGTCGGAGTGGTCGTTTACGTGAGTTTTAGCGGCTTGAAAGGGGTCGTTTATACGGACGTTTTCCAATTCATTCTCGCCATGTGCGGCTCCATCGTTCTCGCCATCTACGTCCTTCGTGCACCTGAGGTCGGCGGTCTCGCGGGGATCAAAGCGGCCTTACCCGAAGAAACCTTCAACTTCCTTCCTGCCATAGGCGAAAGCGGCTCCATCGGTGGAGGATACCAGATCTCTCTCGCCTCCTTCCTTGCTTTCTTTGGTATGGTGTGGTGGACCTCATGGTATCCAGGTGCGGAACCAGGCGGTGGTGGATACAGTGCACAACGCATGCTCAGCACAAAAGATGAGCGTTCTTCGTTTTTAGCTAGTGCCGTATTCCAGATCGGGCATTATGCCGTTCGTCCATGGCCGTGGATCATTGTGGCCTTAAGCGCTATTGTGCTCTATGCTTCGAAAGGAGATGTAGCAAGCTCGGCTCCTGAATTTATTACTTATGAATGTTTAACCGCGCAGATAAATTGCCAAACGCTCACTGCGGATCAGCAGTCAGAGCTGGATGCCTGGACGGCCACATGGGCGCCGGTGTATGGCGAGCAGTTGCCAGAGGCACTGAAATACCAACGCGATTACCGCTTCGGATACATTTTTCTGATGCGCGACTACATGCCAAAAGGACTTTTGGGAATGCTGCTCGCATCGTTTTTTGCCGCCTACATGTCCACCATTTCTACCCAGCTGAATTGGGGTGCATCCTACCTGATTAATGACTTCTATTTGCGTTTTATTACGCCGAACGCACCTCGAAAAAAGAGCTTAGCGATGAGTCGTATTGTAACGTTAGTGCTGGCCATCGCAGGATTGCTGATCACCACTTTGATGGATAGCATTGCCGGGGTTTGGCAGTTCATCATGGAATGTGGTGCCGGACTGGGCTTGGTACTCATCCTTCGTTGGTACTGGTGGCGAATAAATGCGTGGGCGGAAATCGCAGCTACGGTAGCACCATTTATCGCGTATGCCATCGCGCACTACGCGTTAGAGTGGGTGTTCCCGAACAGCTTTTTCTTCACGGTGGCCTTTACCACAGTAAGCTGGATTGTTGTGATGTACGCGACACAGCCAGAGTCCAGCAGTACGCTCAGGGAATTCTACCAAACGGTTCGTCCGGGCGGTGCTTGGAAGCCGGTGGAATGGAAAGCCGGCGAGTACGACGGGCCTAAAGGACCCTCAACGCTGGTGCTGGTGTTCCAGTGGTTGATCGGTATTGGGCTGGTGTATGGCGCGCTGTTTGCAGTGGGCGCGTTGTTGTGGAGCTAAAAATTGGTCACAAAAAAACCCCGAGACCTGTATTGGAATCGGGGCTTTCTAAATCTATAGTTTCTCTTAAAGCGTACGCTTCACTTCTACGTGAGAGTACGACTCTACGATATCGCCGACTTTGATGTCGTTGAATTTCTCGATGTTCAAACCACACTCGAAGCCTTGACGAACTTCTTTTGCATCGTCTTTGAATCGCTTCAGTGATCCTAGCTTACCCGTGTACACGACAACACCATCGCGGATGATGCGGACGTCACGGTTACGCTCGATAACCCCTTCGGTAACCATACAACCTGCGATCGTTCCGACCTTCGAGATCTTGAACGTTTCACGGATCTCTGCAGTACCGTTGATTTCTTCCTTAACCTCAGCAGAAAGCATACCTTCCATCGCGTCGCGAATCTCGTTGATCGCGTCGTAGATGATCGAATACATGCGAACTTCCACTTCTTCCTTCTCGGCCAATTTTCTTGCCTGAGCAGAAGGACGTACCTGGAAACCAACCACGATCGCATCAGATGCAGTCGCGAGTAGGATATCACTTTCAGAGATTTGACCAACACCCTTGTGGATGATGTTCACTTGAATCTCTTCTGTAGTCAATTTTTGTAGCGAGTCAGACAACGCTTCTACCGAACCGTCAACATCACCCTTCAAGATGATATTCAGCTCTTGGAAATCTCCCACCTTCAAACGGCGACCAATCTCTTCGAGGGTCATCTTCTTCTGAGAACGTACACTTTGCTCACGCTGCAACTGCAAGCGCTTCGCTGCAATCTGCTTCGCTTCACGCTCGTCGTCCATAATGATGAACTTATCACCTGAAGTAGGTGCACCGTCCAAACCTAATAGACTCACTGGCGTAGAAGGTCCAGCTTCCTTGATACGCGAACCGCGCTCATCAAGCATTGCTTTCACCTTACCACTGTACTGACCGGCGAGAACGTAGTCACCTACTTTCATTGTACCTGCCTGAACGAGCGCCGTACACATGTACCCACGTCCTTTATCCAAGGAAGCTTCCACGATGGTACCGCTTGCGTTTTTCTTAGGGTTCGCTTTCAGATCAAGCATTTCTGCTTCCAAGATGACTTTATCGAGGAGTTCCTCAACGTTCATACCCGTTTTTGCCGAAATCTCTTGACTCTGAATTTTACCACCCCAGTCTTCAACAAGCATGTTCTCTTGAGCGAGTTGCTCCTTGATCTTGTCCGGGTTAGCTGCATCGCGGTCAACCTTGTTGATCGCAAAAACGATCGGTACACCAGCTGCCTGAGCGTGTGCGATGGCCTCTTTCGTTTGTGGCATCACGGCATCATCAGCCGCCACTACGATAATAGCAATATCCGTTACTTGGGCACCACGTGCACGCATCGCCGTAAAGGCCTCGTGACCTGGAGTATCCAAGAAGGTGATCGTTTGACCATTGTGTACTTTCACGTTATAGGCACCGATGTGCTGGGTGATACCACCCGCTTCACCTGCAATCACATTCGCCTTACGGATGTAATCCAAGAGCGAAGTTTTCCCGTGATCAACGTGTCCCATCACCGTTACAATAGGTGAACGTGGGAGCAAGTCCTCTTCCTTATCTTCTTCTTCAATGAAGGTGTCAGTAACCTCTTCATCCACGAAGTTTACACCAAACCCGAACTCTTCAGCCACCATCTCGAGCATCTCTGCATCCAAACGCTGGTTCATCGTCACCATGACACCTACGCCCATCAATGAAGCAATCACTTCATTCACAGTAACGCTCATCATGTTCGCGAGCTCAGTTACGGTAACAAACTCCGTTACCTGCAATACTTTGTTTTCTTCCGCTTGTTGGATGTCTTTCAACTCCTCACGTTCACGGCGTTCAGCACGCTTATCACGACGGATTTTTGCTCCTTTATTCTTCTTACCGGAAGTCAATTTTTCCAGCGTCTCCTTGATCTGCTTCTGGATTTGCTCGTCCGTCAACTCCTGCTTCTGCACTGGAGGTACACCGCGACGACCTTTACCCTTGTTGGTCGAAGAACCGCGCTGATTTCCACCGCGAGCACCGCCGCCACGTTTCGGATCCGGTTGCGCTGGTGTAGCACCACCCGGTCCTTGCGTTTTGATGCGCTTGCGCTTTTTCTTATCGACTTTTGGCTTTTCTACCGGAAGAACAATCTTTTGTCCTGTGAATCTTGGACCGTCAATCTTAACGTACTTCGTCTTGATTTCCGTGTCCTCTTTCTTAGGCGCTTCTTCAACCTTCGGCTCTTCCTTTTTAGCTTGCTCCTTAATCACTGCGCCACCACCGGATTTCTTCGGTGCTTTTACTGCTGGTTTTGGAGTTTCTGCTTTTTTCGGAGCTTCTTTCTTCGCTGCTGGAGCTGGCTTTTTCTTTGGCTTTTGCGCTTCCAAATCAATTTTGCCCATCACCTTGAGTCCACCCACTTGCTGAGCGTCTTCTGCCGGAGCATCTTTGATTTCGACCCCCTCAGGAGCTTTCTTCTCCTCGGGCGCCTGTTCGGCAACCGGAGCTGCTGCTGGAGCTTCCTCTATTGCTGGAGTCTCTACCGCTGGTACTTCTGCCGCCGGTGCTGGCACAGCCTCTTCCTTAGCCTCTGGTACTGGCGCCGCTTCCGGAGCTGGAGCTGGCTCGGTTTTCTCAACCGCTTCTACCGGTGCAGGTGCTGGAGTCTCCTCCTCTTTGCTACCGCGTAGGGCTTCCTTTTCCTCCTTGACCTGCTGGCTCACCTCTTCCGCAAGTTTCTTGCGTTGCAAATCATCTGCAAAGGTGGTCCTCAAGATCCCGTACTGATCGTCGGTAATCTTGTGGTTCCGGTTGTTAGGAATTTCGTGGCCCTGCTTCGCCAATTCCTCAACCGCACGGTCTAAGGAAATATTGAGCTCTTTTGTGACCTTACTTAATCTGACGCTACTCATAGAGTGTCTTTAGGTTTTCTTTATTCTTCGTCTTCGAATTCTTGATTAAGGACAGCGAAAATGCGATCTACAGTTTCCTCCTCTAAATCGGCTCTTGATACCAATTCTTCCTTCGTCAATTTCAAGACGCTCTTTGCTGTATCACAGCCAATCTTTTTAAGCTCAGCAATAACCCAAGCTTCAATCTCATCGCTAAATTGATCGAGTTCGATATCGTCCTCAATCTCAATGTCATCACGGTACACATCAATCTCCATATCGATCAGCTTACTCGCCAAACGAATGTTAGTACCACCACGACCAATCGCTAAACTAACTTGATCAGGTGCCAAGAATGCTTCCACTCTTTTTGCATCTTCATCAATGTTCAGACTCGTTACTTTCGCCGGGCTTAACGCACGTTGAATGTACAGTTGAAGGTTAGTTGTGTAGTTAATCACATCAATGTTCTCGTTGCGCAACTCACGAACGATGCTGTGAATACGTGAACCTTTCATGCCCACACACGCCCCTACTGGATCGATGCGGTCATCGTAAGACTCTACAGCTACTTTTGCCTTCTCTCCAGGGATACGAACCACACCTTTAATAGTGATCAAACCGTCGTACACCTCTGGAATTTCTTGTTCAAATAGCTTCGCTAAGAAACGCTCGTCCGTACGTGACATGATCACAACCGGCTTCGTTCCACGGAAAACTACTTCTTTCACAACCGCACGAATCGGGTCTCCCTTGCGGAAAAACTCGCGTTCGCCGATCATTTGATCTTTCGGAAGAATCAGCTCATTCCCCTCATCATCATATACGATGACCTCTCTGTGACGTACGTGGTGCACTTCTCCGGTGATGATCTCACCTTCAAGGTCTTTGTAACGCTTAAATAGTTCAGCATTGTCGTGTTCTTGAATACGACTTACCAAGTTTTGACGGAACGCCAAAATAAAGCGACGACCGAGGTCGATCAACTTTACTTCTTGAGAAACCTCTTCACCTACTTCGTAATCTGGCTCTATTTTCAAAGCCGCAGTAAGTTCAATCTCTAGATTTTCATCCTCAACCTCGCCGTCTTCCACAACTGTTCTGTTGTGCCAGATCTCCAAATCACCTTTGTCCGGGTTAACAATGACATCAAAGTTCTCGTCCGTTTCATACTTCTTACGAAGCTGGTTACGGAAGGCTTCTTCAATGAAAGCCATCAACGTAGTTCTGTCGATATTCTTCTCCTCTTTAAAGGCGAGGAAGCTTTCGATAATCGCTTGATTCTCCATTGTGTATCTAAACTAAATAATCTTATTTAAATCTAATTGCAACTTTGGCCTCGGTGATTTCGCTAAAGTTAATTTTTAGCTCAATGTTCGGGGCGCTCTTCTTTTTTTGTGGCACGCTCAGTACCAAAAACTCCGGATCAGCTTCTAACAACTGTCCTTCCACTTCTTGATCGTTGTACTTCACCTTCAAAAAGCGGCCGACATTTTTCTGGTATTGACGGAAGATTCTAAGGGGTAAATTAAGGTCGGGACTGCTCACGGTGAGATTAAAGTCTTCCACCTCGCGGTCGAATTCGCCCTCAATCATGCGATTGATCATTTTAATCTGGTCGATATTCAGACCTTCATCAGCGTCCACATACGCCACAATGACGTTGTTCGGCTTTAATTCTACATCCACCAAAAACGCGCCGTTTTCGCTTGCTGCGAGCTCTGCTGCTTCTCTTACTTTCGCGTACTCCATAAATCAAGGCCAATAAAAGAGGGGACCGAAGTCCCCTTTCCGAGTGCCAAAAAAGTTTCTGCAAATATAGGTGTTTATTTTCAATTGCGGTAAAATGAGTGGTTTGGATTTGATTTTTGCACTACTAAAGAATACCCACTCACGAAAAATGAAAAGGCCAATCACTTTTATACCTAGGAAATAGTATATTTACTCCCCATAATTAGACTACACTCCATGGAAAAGAAAAACGTTAAAATCTTAATCGTTGATGATCATCCGATCGTTAGAGACGGTATAAAGACTATGCTCGAGATGGGCGATTTTGACTGTTGTGTCTTTAATATTCTCGAAGCTGGAAATGGTGAGGAAACCATGACCATGCTGAAAAATAATGCATTCGACTTGGTGATCATGGATTACCAGCTAGAAGAAACCGACGGCTCATCACTCGCAAAACGCGTCATTGAATCTTACCCAGAGCAGCACATTTTAGCGCTTTCAAACTACGATGACATCGAATACGCAGGGAATATGCTTAAGGCAGGTGCTCGCGGTTATGTGATGAAAAACGTAGGTACCAAAGAATTGATCAAAGCGATCAATACTGTTCTTGAAGGAAAACTCTACTACGCACAGCACCTGGCAAACGAACTCATCGAGCGTCGTATTCTAGGCAAAGGCTCGATCGACCTGGCCAGTGACAACCCCGCTGTTGCACGTTTAAGTCGTCGTGAAGTTGAAATCATCCAACTGATCTGCGATCAGCTGACCAACGAAGAGATTTCTAAGAAACTATTCCTCTCCAAGCGTACCATCGATAACCACCGCCAAAACATTCTCAACAAACTGGGAATGAACAACACGGCCGGTTTGGTTCGCTTCGCTGTTGAAAATGGATTGGTGAGCTAAGGCAACACCCTTCAAATCATACCTATAAAGCAGGCTTCACATAATGGGGCCTGTTTTTTTTTGTGACCTACCAGCTACAGGTGTCTATGCGCTATCCGGATGGATGGGCCCTGGGCTACCGATGTATTCAAACTAAAAAAACCCCCAGACCGAGGCCTGAGGGTTCTTAAAATTCGAAAGGTTTTCGAGGATTACTCTACAACCACTTTCATCGTTTTGTATTCGCCTGTGCTGCTCGCAACATTCACGAAGTACATACCGCGGGTCATCGATCCGCGAGTAAGTTCTACGTTGCCCTGAGCATTGTCGAATCCTGCAACTACACGACCAGTGATGTCCACAACACGTACCGTGTATACATCATTGGTTCCAAGTTCGATAGTCGCTGTTTCGTTCATTGGGTTCGGGTAAACGCTTACCGCGTCCATGTTGTTCTCAACCACGTTGATGAATGAACATGCACCGAAGATGTGACGCAATGTATCTGCTGAACCTGTACGTGCGAAGAATCTGTTGTAAGAGCCTACACCGTTTGGCACACCACATGCAGAATCTACTGGCTCGTGGTTCATCGTGTTTGTCGGATCACCGTTAGAGAAACGGTACTCGAGAGTTCCTGGACAGAAATCGGTTACTGTTGCGATGTACTGACCTGGAGTAGAGTGTGCTGTAAATGCGATCGCATTTGCATCCCACTGCGTGAAAGCACCCATCAAATACACAGTATCAGCTGGAGTGAATGCCGCTTGAGTAAAGTCTACAATCCAAGTTACGTCTGCCGTAGCTGGAGTTGGAGCACATGCGCCATATACATCATTTCCGAAACAACGAGAAGCTACTGCCGTATCTGAAGATACCGTAACGATCTTGTTGCCTCCGCCTTCCCAGTTCGTAGCACCTGCTACGTGGTAACGCGCCTTGTATTCGAAAGCTCCTGAATCTACATCGTTGAACGTGATCGAGTATACACCGTCACCGTCTGGATCAGTCAGGGTATCTGAACCGCTCCATCCGTTAACTGGACCAGCAAGGGTTACTGCGTCTAGCGAACCACAAGCAGTCACTGTATTCATATCTACATTTACCGTCATCTGGTAGGTAGATAGGACCACACATGAAGCACACATGTTCATACAAACCGCAACCACTGCATCGCCTGTAGAAGCAAACGTACGGTTAGAGTTCGTTGCACATGATGCAGGAACATTTTCCCAACCTGAAGGGCCGTTCTTGAATTTGAATTCTTGAGCTACTGTATCATCAACGAAAACGTGCGTTTCCCAAGTGTCGTTTGAACCGAAGTCCGCAAGGCTGCGGTCCGACCAGTTCGTGAATGAACCAGCAACCATAGCTCCTGCTGGGTCGATGGTTTGGAACTGCATGTCTACTTGAGCAACCATAAGGTTTTTACCTGCTGGCGCATTGCCGCCATAAAGTACAGCTGGAAGCGTGGTGTCTTGGTAGATCGTTACCCAGCGGTTTCCGTTACCTGAACCGTCAAGCGCATTTACTTGGCTCTCTGCAGGAACACCTTCGTCATCACCCCAAGCGTTACCGTTCACGAACTTGTATTCGTAATCGCCACCTGCTAAAGTGCGTGTGATTTCGTAGATTGACGACGTACCTACCTGAGTTAAGGCAGAAGTATCTGGTTGCCAGCCCTGGAATGAGCCTGCTACGTGAACTCCATTTGAGTTGGCTGCTGTAGAGCCAAGGTCGACCTGGAAAGTCACGCTGTAATTCTGTGCAAATGCGAATGATCCGAGGAACATTGCAGCTGCGAAAGCGTACATTTTTTTCATATGAAAAGACTTTGGTTAGTAATTAGCGTACATAGTACCTTTCAAATTTAAAGATTAGCGGGTCGATTATTACGCCTGTTTCAATCGGTTTTTAACTATAATACCGCAAAAACGCTCAAAATATGAGGGATATAGGGAGATCAGTGTTTTTTCTAGTGTGTGCGATGGGCCTAACGTTAGGGGTAAAAGGTCAGCAAGTACACCGGGTGGACCCT
>Ga0209136_1000068_pt1 | contig 73981 bp, 64 predicted proteins | sample SaaInl0LU_22_DNA_FD_184640 | JGI IMG/M metagenome (GOLD analysis project Ga0209136, IMG submission 184640) | Marine microbial communities from expanding oxygen minimum zones in the Saanich Inlet - ESP_90LU_22_DNA (SPAdes) (version 2) | ecosystem: Environmental > Aquatic > Marine > Intertidal... | reverse complement strand
TCCTGCCATCGTTGTGATTCTCACAAATTCGGTAGGCGGGAGGTTCTCGTTGCGATCTGCAACTTCGCTTACAATATTACGAGCGATTTCTTCAAAAGCCAACGGTATTCCCGTTCCTTCTTGCAAAGCTGCAGGACGGCCAATATCACCGGCTTCACGGATGCTTTGTACGAGTGGTAATTCACCTAAAAAAGGTACATCCATCGTCTTTGCAAGCTGACGCGCACCTTCTTTTCCAAAGAGGTAGTATTTATTGTCAGGAAGCTCTGGCGGTGTGAAGTAGCTCATGTTTTCCAATATTCCCAGTACCGGAACATTGATCTGCTCCATCTTAAACATAGCGACTCCTTTGCGTGCATCAGCAAGAGCGACTTTTTGTGGCGTGCTCACTACAACAGCTCCAGTCACCGGTACATTTTGTACCATACTGAGGTGAACATCACCCGTTCCTGGAGGCAGGTCGATCAACAAAAAGTCCAACTCGCCCCAATGCGTGTCGTGAATCATCTGGGTTAATGCCTTGGTTGCCATTGCCCCACGCCAAACCACAGCTTGGTCCATGTTCGCAAAGAATCCGATGGACATAACTTTTACCCCATATCCTTCAACAGGCCCCATTTTGTTCTTGCCGTCTACATGTACCGTCAGTGGTTTTGCATGCTGGATATCGAACATGATGGGTGCTGACGGGCCGTAAATATCCGCGTCGATCAACCCTACTTTAAAGCCCATTTTGTGAAGCGTTACAGCTAGGTTTGCGGTCACGGTGCTCTTTCCAACGCCGCCCTTACCGGAAGCCACGGCGATGATGTTTTGAACACCGGGAATCGCGGCACCTTTGATGACATTGTCTGCCACCTCTTTCGCTTTCTTTTCACTGACGGTCACATTCACAGTCACCTTCGCTTTTTCGTGCACTTTATCGTGGATGGCCTTCATGATATCGACCTCCAATTTTTTCTTTGCCTGAAGTGTCGGGCTAATGCTTTCAGCGTCCACAATCACTTCGTCTCCGAAGATTTGAATGTTGCGAACAAGACCTGCTGCCACGATGTTTTTCTCAGTACTATTGCCGACGCTTTCGAGTGCGGACTGGATGTCAGATTTTTTCATTTGGAAAGAATTGAGTTGCAAAAATAATAACCACTACTTTCACGGAACGTTCAAATGTTATGGATTCTACTACAAGCTTGTTTTTAACAGGGGCTACGGGCCAATTAGGTTCTTTTATCCTCGCAGAATTCCTGGGATATGGCGCAAATCCCGCTTTTTCGGGCCCAATTTTTTGTTCAAAACGTCCTGAAAGTACTTTTCGCCAGCTGCATCTCACAGCAGAATTCCTCGGACTAGAAGCCCAAGCTTTGAGCGCACATCCTCAGGTTCATTTTCTCGACCTCGACCTCGGCGACGGGATCTACTCTCAACAGCAACTCCAAACGTATTGCAGGGAGCACCAACTGCCGCTTCCTCGAACGATACTGCATGCAGCGGCCAACATCAACATCAGTCCCACCTCTAGTGGTCCTTCGGTGTCTAACGTTACACTAGTCAACGAGATGCTCCTGCTTGCAGAGTTGTTGGAGTGCGAACACTTCACTCATATTAGTTCCATTGCCGTCATGGGCGGAGTGGAACCTCTTGGCGAAGAAGAGACCTTACTTCCTGAACACTTTCAACCAAACCGCTCGAAATCGAGTGTAAGCGCCTATGCGTTGGGTAAGATGGGGAGTGAGCTCGCCGTATGGCGTGCTGCATCCAGTGGGCAGAGCGTAAGTATTGTTCGTCCAGGGGTAATTCTCGGCGTTGGCGCCAAGTCTTCCATTCCGCAAGAGTTGTGGCGTCGAATCTATGACGCTAAACTTCCCTTTACTACAGACGGAATGACTGGAGTGGTAGACGTGCGAGATGTTGCTGAAATTGCGGTGCGCATGCATACCAATCGTGAAGAAGGACCTGCAGTGGCAGTCAGTGCAAACCTTATGTTTAAAACCTTACAAGAAGCTTTGGCGGTTGCGCTAGGGCTGAAGCGATCTTTTCGTTTTTTACCTCGTGATCCTTGGTTGGAAAGAATGCGTAAAGTGAACTTTCTCTCGAAGCTTCCGATAATTGGGCAATACTTTACTCCACAGATGCGCATCATGTTATTTTCTAGAACCAGCTATGACGGCACGAGCGGTGCTAGGCAGCTGGAGAAAGGCTACCGCGATAGTTCTACCACGATCAATGAATGTGGGGCGTTCCTTAAAAAGATATTTTAGGCCCGGCGTTGATATGTAGGGTAACGACAAAAAACCCGCACCTTTAAGAAGATGCGGGTTTCAATAGAGTCTAGAACAGTCTACTTATGCGTTAGGAACAACGCTTACGTATGACTTGTTATCTTTTTTCTTGCGGAATTCTACTTTACCGTCTGCAAGAGCGAAGAGTGTATGGTCTTTACCTACACCTACGTTCTCACCAGCATTGTGTTTTGTACCACGCTGACGTACGATAATGTTTCCTGCGATAGCTTCTTGACCACCAAAAATTTTGATACCCAAGCGCTTACTTTGTGATTCACGTCCGTTTTTCGAACTACCGACACCTTTTTTGTGAGCCATCTTCTATTCGTTTTTATTCGGCAGAATCTGCTTCAGCTTTTTTAGGCGCTGCCTTCTTAGCTGGTGCTTTCTTACCGGTGATTTTGTTAATAGTAATGGAAGTGAAGATCTGGCGGTGACCATTCATTTTCTGGTAACCTTTTCTGCGCTTCTTCTTGAAAACAAGAACTTTATCGCTTTTTACTTCACCATTGACAGTAGCTTCTACTTTAGCTCCGTCTATAACTGGGGCGCCAACCTGAACTTTACCGTTGTCGTCGATCAAAAGAACGCGGTCAAACTTAACCTTCTTTCCTTCCTCAACGTTCAAGCGGTTTACGTACAAGCGCTGGTCTTTCTCAACTTTGTATTGAAGCCCTGCTATCTCTACAATTGCGTACATTATACTTGATTTTAATGGGGTGCAAATATAGAACAAGTGTTTTAATAACAAAGCGTTAAAAGACACTAGTTTTCAAAATTGTCTTTAATAGGATGCCTAATTCGCGCTGAAGACCTTGTATATTTGGCATGATATCCCAAAAAAACGAAGCATGAAAAAACAGATCATGTTGGGTGCACTGCTGCTCTCCGGAGCTTTGAGCGCTCAAAATCAGATTCAGTTTGAGGAATACGACTTGGACAATGGACTCCATGTCATTCTTCACGAAGACCACAGCACTCCGATCGCGGCAGTCACCGTATTGTACCATGTCGGAAGTAAAAATGAAGATACGAACCGCACCGGTTTCGCTCACTTCTTCGAGCACTTGCTCTTTGAAGGTTCTGAAAACATCGAGCGCGGTGAATTCGATAGCTATGTAACAAACGCAGGAGGTGCGCTCAACGCGAATACTTCTCAGGATCGTACGTTCTACTACGAGCTTTTACCGTCGAACCAGATGGAGCTTGGGTTGTGGTTAGAAAGCGAGCGCATGTTGCACGCGAACATCCAGCAGATCGGTGTGGAAACGCAGCGTGAAGTAGTTAAAGAAGAGAAACGCCAGCGTGTGGATAACCAGCCTTACGGGTCGTGGTTAGAGAACATGATGAAACGTCTGTACACTGAGCATCCTTATAATTGGGTCCCGATCGGGTCTATGGAGCATTTGAATGCTGCCCAATTGTCAGAATTCATGGACTTCTACAAAAAATTCTATGTACCGAACAATGCTACCTTGAGTATTGCCGGAGATATCGACGTTGAGGAGACGAAGAAATTGATCGAAGCCTACTTCGGTAATGTACCTCGCGGTGCTGATGTTGTTCAGCCTACCGTTAAAGAGCCGGCATTAGGTGCAGAGAAAACAGCGACCATCTACGACAACATCCAGTTACCGGCTATTATGATGGGGTACCGTATGCCTCCGCAAACTTCAGACGACGCTTACGCATTGCAAATGGCCAGCTCTGTACTGAGCGGCGGTCCATCTTCTAGAATGTACAAGCGTTTAGTAGATCAAGATCAAACGGCCTTGCAGGTATTCTCTTTCCCATTCTCTTTGGAGCAAGGTGGTGCCTTCATCACATTCTCTTTGGCAAACGCAGGGAAGACTATCGACGATATGGTTCCTGCCTTGGAAGAAGAAATCGCTAACCTTCAAAATGAATTGATTTCAGAGCGCGAGTTCCAGAAAATTCAAAACCAGATGGAGAGTAGCTTCATCCAGTCCAATTCTAAGATGGCGGGTATCGCAGAATCCTTAGCCGATTACCACACGTACTACGGCGATGCAAATCTGATCAACACAGAGATCGATCGTTACCGCAAAGTGACGCGTGAAGATATTCAGCGCGTAGCAAAGAAATATTTAGTGAAGGACAACCGCGTGGTATTGCGCTACCTTCCTAAGAGTGAAGAACCAACTGCATCAGCAGAATAAGCAGAGCACATGAAAAAGTATATCTATTCTTTTATCGCCCTGTTCGCAGCCTTCACTATGGCTGCACAAGGCACTATTGATCGTTCTACCGCACCGACTCCTGGTCCGGCTAGAACTCCAGAGATTGCGTCTTATGAAAGCTTCGAACTCAAAAATGGTTTGAAAGTTTTTGTTGTAGAAGACCACAAACTTCCACGCGTGTCGATGTCACTGATCATTGATCGTGATCCGATCGTAGAAGGTGCAAAGGCAGGTTACGTGAGTATCGCAGGTGATTTGATCGGTGCAGGTACGTCGACTAAAACCAAAGCACAGCTTGATGAAGAAGTGGATTTCATGGGTGCACGTTTTTCGACGTCTGCAAATGGCATCTCTTTGGGAGGTTTGAGCAAATACACGGATGATCTTATCGCACTCCTTTCAGATGCGGTTTTGAACCCGACTTTCCCTGAGGAAGAGTTTGAGAAATTGAAATCTCAAATGCTTTCTGGTTTGCAAGCAAATGCTGATGATCCAGATGCGATCTCAGGTACGCTTAAAGGATCTGTATTGTACGGTTTAGACCACCCATATGGAGAGAGCATGACAGAGGCTACTGTGGAAGCAGTAACTCTAGAGGACTGTAAACAATACTTTGAGACGTACTTCCGTCCAAACGTGGCTTATATGGTAGTGATCGGTGATATCACCGTGAAAGACGCGAAGAAGAAACTCAACAAAGCCTTGAAGAAGTGGGAATCGAAAGAAGTGCCTTCGCACGACTACGAGAAAACTGCACTTCCTGAAAGCTCGCGCATCGTAATGGTGGACAAGCCTTCTGCAGTTCAGTCTGTAGTATGGTTGGGTAACGTCATCGATCTACCGCAAGGACACAAGGATATCGAGGCACTTCGTGTTGCGAATCAAATCCTTGGTGGCGGTATGTCAGGTCGTTTGTTTACAAATCTACGTGAGGACAAGGCCTTTACTTATGGCGCATACTCGAGCTTCGGTGTGAACGAGTTGAACTCTACGTTCGGAGCTTCGGCCAAGGTGCGTAATAATGTAACAGATTCAGCGATCGTTGAATTCTTGTACGAACTGAATCGCATGCGCACAGAGGCAGTAACGGAAGAAGATTTGATCGCTGCAAAAGCTAGTTTGAGCGGTTCTTTCGGACGCTCTCTTGAAAGCACTGCAAGTGCGGCAACATTCGCATTGAACATTGCGCGTTACGGTTTGCCTTCTGACTACTACAACAACTATTTGAGCCGTCTTGAAGCGGTAACGGCAGATGATGTGATGCGTGTTGCAAAAGAGTACATGCGTACTGAAAATGTTACGATCACTGTAGTGGGTAAAGCACAAGATGTAGCAAGCAAGCTAAGCGCGTTTGGTGAAGTAGAGTATTTCGATAAGGATGGTAATGCGACAGATGCACCGACCTTCTTGTTTACACCAGAAGGTGTGACTCTTGAAAGCGTATTGAACGGATACTTTGAGGCACTAGGTGGTGTTGATAAGCTCAAGGCGTTGACAGCGATCGACCAGCAAGCGAGTATTGCTATTCCTGGTATGCCGGGTAACTTAAGCATGCGTACGGCGAAAATGACTCCAAATAAGTTCATGATGGAGCAGTCGATGCAAGGGATGACCGTGATGAAAATGGTCTACAAAGACGGCAAAGGCGAGCGCAGCGGAATGCAAGGCGCGGGAGCTGTGGAAGGTGATGAATTGGAAGAGTTGAAAGAGCAAGCGGCATTCGTTGTGGATGAATTGGCTTGGTTAGAAAACTTAGAAGAGTTCACTTTTGACGGTCAAACGTTGATCGACGGTAAGGATGTGTATCAAGTTTCTAAAGAAGACAAAACCTACTACTTTGATGTAGCTACAGGATTGTTCTTTAAGAGTACAGAAACGCAAGAAACACCACAAGGTGAGATGGCAGTAGCTACTACCGTTCGCGAGTGGCAGGAGATTGACGGTGTGAAGTTCCAGAAAGTGGTTGAGCAAAGTGCTGGACCGCAGGCGTTCACAATCACAGTGGAAAGCATCAAACTCAATGACGAAGTAAAAGGATCGGTTTTTAAATAAGCCCGTATCCGAACACTACGGAAATAACAAATCCCCACTGCTTTAGAGCGGTGGGGATTTTTTTTATGTCTATTTGCGCTTATTTACGAGGTAAATCCCTGTAACGATGATCCCAAGTCCGAGCATGTGGTTCCATAGAATCTGCTCACCGTCCCAGATGCCCCAAAGAATAGCGACTACGGGAATAGCGTAGGTGACCGATGAGGAAAATAAGGCAGTGGTCATTTGAATCAATCGGTTGAATAAAATCACGGCAACGCCGCTTCCTACTACGCCTAAGATGGCTACGTAGCCTAGATTCGTCCATGCGTCCGGATCTTGAGCGAGTACATCGGTAACTCCACTAGCTAAACTCACCCCTATAGTAAAGGGAGCAGCGGTTGCAAGGGACAATGTAGTGACGGTGACTGCTTTCAGATGCGGTAGTTTCATTTTAAGGGTGTTTACCGAGATACCATACATCAGTGTGGCAAGTACTCCGAAGAGTCCATAGCCGAGCTCGCCTTCGATCTGGAATGCACCATTGAGCATGCTTTTGACCGGAAGGATCAGCACGGCCGCTCCGATGAGTCCGACGGCAACCCCCTGCCATTGTGTGCCTGTTGCTTTTTGTCCGAAAAACCAACCTCCGATAAGTACTGTAAAAAGCGGGACAAGCGAGTTGATGATGCCGACGACTCCACTGTCGAGATGGTTCACAGCAAGCGGAAAGAGTACGTAAGGAATCGCGTTACCTAAGAATCCTACAATGGCCAGAGCCACGAGGTCTTTTTTTCGAAAGTGTTTGAAGTGGCGAAAGCCGACTACCGTCATGAATAGCGCTGCGATACTTACGCGCATAGTGCCCACTTGAGTATAGGTGAAACTTTGCAATCCGCGTTTCATCAGAATGAAGGAAGAGCCCCAAATCATGGCGAGTGCGATAAACATGATCCAAGGAAGTGCGGGGTGGTGGGATGTGCTTTTGTTCATCCGGCAAAATTCTGACAATAAGACGAATGAATCTCGGGTTAGTATGTAATTTTGTAGAAAATCTTATCTAGTATGAAACAGTTCGTAGTATTTGCCGCACTTGTAGCTTTGGTTTCTTGTACAAATCAAGAGCCGGAAGTGATTGAAATCCCTACCACGAAAGAAGTGGTTGCGCCTGTAGTTGCAAATGCAAGCTCGAAAATGTTCGTTTCTGGAATGACCTGCGTGATGGGCTGTAAAGGTGCCATTGAAAAGAAATTGAACGCGACAGAAGGTGTTGCCTCGTTTGCTATTACGTTTGAAGACAGTACGGCCGTTGTATCTTTTGATTCTACGATGATTTCTCAAGAAGAAATCTTGGCGACTGTGGATGGCGTTGCTGGTGGCGGTTTGTATCAGGCTAGTCTGCTCGCTGAATAATGCGTAGTGCGCTCGTAAGAAAGCTCGCAACAGTTTCACTGGTCTGTATTTTTCTAGTGATTCTTGCCGGTTCTGTGGTTCGTGCCACGGGCTCAGGGATGGGCTGTCCGGACTGGCCGCAGTGTTTTGGATACAACATCCCACCGACAGATGTGGAGACCTTGACCTGGCGTGCCGGTAAAGTTTTTGAAAAGGGTCAGATGATCTTGCTCGATGACCAATTCTGGGTTGCGCAAGCTGACCTCATCACGGGTACGGCATTTGACGCTTCGAAATGGACGGTGTTTGATCGTCACGACTACAACATATTTAACCCAGTACATACTTGGATCGAATTCATCAACCGTTTGATAGGCGCCTTAAGTGGTCTGCCGATCCTCATCTTGATGGTCGTTGCCGTGTCTAAGCTTCGCAGTAACCCGTGGAATGCGGTTCTTTCCGTGCTTGTTCTGTTCCTTCTAGGTTTTGAAGCATGGCTCGGAAAATTGGTCGTGGATGGTAATCTTGTACCGAACTCTATCACCATTCACATGATGGGTTCCGTGGCGATTGTGCTGTTGCTTTTGGCCTTGCGTGCACGAAATACGGAAGAATCGCCAGAGCTGCCTCGGCCTGTTTTAGGCGCATTGCTGGCGCTTTTACTGGTTATGGTCGTACAAATTTTCTTTGGAACGCAGACCAGAGAATTGGTCGATGCGTATAGTCAACATGGAACATTGGAAGATCGCATGTCCATCATCCCGGGTATTCAGTCAGCGATGCCTAAGATTCACCGGTCCTTTGCATGGTTGGTGTTGATTTTGACGAGTGTGCTGTGGTACTTACGCCGAGCAAAGAAGGTTGAAATTCCTGGTTTCTCAGCCCTGATGTTTGGTGTAGCGCTAGAATGGATGGTAGGTTTTGTCCTTTACTTTTTGGGCTTGCCTAAAGCGATGCAACCCGTGCATTTGGTACTGGCCATCGCGATTTTGACTTCGGTTAGCTATCCTCTCTTTCTCGCGATGCGTAAGCGGTAAGCTCCTCGACTGCTCGTTCCCATTGGGCAGTGAACACATAGATTTTAACCGATAAATTTCCGCCTACGGGAAGTACGGAGGCCATCGTGAGGTGTTCTAATTCGACACGAATGCTTTGCCCCTCTAGATAGGCTGCGATGAGGCTCGCTTCAGTGGGCGTGGAGGCGACGTATAGTAATTTCCTAGTGCTGCTCATTCCAGTGGACTGTGCTGATGAGTGTTTGAATTTCCTCGCGCATGAAATTGGTCACGGGAGCTAAGCTGTCAGGATTTGGAGCGCTGTAATGGTAGAGCACGCCGCGCAAAAAATGATGAGCGCTGTCGGTGGCATAGAATTGGGTCGTGGTGGCAGAGGCGCCCGACATTTCATAATACATGCCATAGACCTTTTTCTCGGGGTAGCTAAAGAAGCGTTCACGCATTCCAGAGGCCTTTACCGTATGCTTATACGCCAATTTTTGGGCATCAATCACCAACGCCTCTAGGTTGTCCTCGACAGGCTTATAGGTCAATTGTACGGTGCTCATAATGCTCGGATACAGCAGGTCGATGAAACAGTTTGTGGTGTCTTTGTAGCGCCAAACGGCCTTGGAATTGTAGTCTGCGTTAAAACCACAATGCTTCGGTGCTAAAGTCGTCGCGCTGTCGCTCACTGGAAGTTCAATCCGCATGTAGCCTACCGGTCGTGCAGTCGGGTCGTCACCACAGGAAACTAGGGCGAAAAGGGTGAGCGTTAGGACAAGAAGTCTCATAATTTGCTAGGGTCTATCGTTACTTTGATTCGGATCAGTTTGCGCTGGTCCACACTCTCTACGGTAAAAGTAAATTCTTCGTGTTCCACCGTTTCGTGTTTGCTGAGGAATTTTCCCGCAAGCTCTAGCACCAAGCCGGCCAAGGTGTCGCTTTCGCCATCCACCGCATCGAAGCGATCTTTTGGCTGGTTGATCACACGGCAAAAATCGATCAGTGGGGTCTGCGCCTCAAAGACGAAGTTGTATTCATCGAGCTTGCTGTAGACCAAATCATCGTCATCAAACTCATCTGAAATTTCACCGACGATCTCTTCAATCACATCTTCTAAAGAAATCACCCCAGAGGTTCCTCCAAATTCATCCACGACTATCGCCAAATGAATCCTGCGCTGCTGAAACTCTTTGAGAAGATCGTCAATCTTCTTGCTTTCAGGAACAAAAAACGGCGTCCGCACTAAGTCTTGCCAACCGAAGTTTTCGCTGGCATCCATATAGGGTAGAAGGTCTTTTACATAGAGTAGACCTTTAATTTGATCCAAACTTTCTTCGTAAACGGGGATTCGGGAGTACCCACTTTCGGTGATGTGTTCCAAGGTTTCGAGGTACTTCGCTTTGATGTCTATCGCGACGACAGAAGTTCTCGGTGTCATCACCTCTTTAACAGCAGTTGAGCCGAAGCGAACGATCCCTTGTAAGATGCGCTGTTCGTCTTCAGTGGTACTTTCATCGGAGGTCAATTCTAAGGCTTGCTCCAAATCATCCACACTTAAACTGGGTCCTCTACCTTCGATATTTAATCGGTTTACGGCCTTACTCATTCTTCGAGACAAAGGCTTGAGCATTTTGTGAATTCCAGCCAGTAAGGGGCTCGTTTTACGCGCGAAATCTAGGCGAGCAGCATTTGCATACACCTTTGGCAAGATTTCCCCGAAGATGAGCAACATCCCTGTGATGGCTAGAATCTCAACGGCAAATTTTACCAGCGGGCTCCAACTTTCAGGGGTGAATACGGCATTCAGTAAGAAGGTGGATAGAATGACGATTCCTACGTTTACAAAGTTGTTCGCAATGAGAATGGTTCCAAGAAGTTCCTCTGGATTAGAACGCAGCGTGTTGATGGTATCATGGTTATGTCCTTCCTCCTCAAGTGCTTCAAGATCCGCTGCTGAAAATGAGAAAAAGGCCACCTCGGATCCGGAGATCAGCGCGGAAAGTAGCAATAAGACCCCGAGGACGATCAAAGAAATGATGGCACCTACAGGAACTGCGGAAAGGTCCAGAAAATGAAAAATGGCGACTGGGTCGGGCTCTGTTTCCAAATCTTAGTTGTTAGTGAAACTTAGAAGGGCAGATCGTCTTCTTCCTGGCTCGCATTGTTCATGGGAGCAGCAGGTGCAGGCGTCGGCGCTGGAGCTGGTGCAGCAGCTGGTGAACTGAACTGCGGATTGCCATAGTTCGAGGCGCCTTCGTTTGCAGCGCCTTCACCTTCTGCGCGAGAAGTCAGCATGGTCATCTGGTTGGCTTGAATCTCTGTGGTGTAGCGATCAGCACCGGCTTGATCTTGCCATTTGCGCGTTTTGATGCGCCCTTCGAGATAGACTTTGTGTCCCTTTTTGAGGTATTTGTGTGCAACCTCTACCAAGCCTTTGGCGCTGATCACTACGTTGTGCCATTCCGTATTTGTGATGCGTTGACCTTCTCTGTTCGTGTAGGTTTCAGAGGTGGCGATCGGAAACTTAACGAGCGAACCTCCGTTGTCGAAGTGCATGATCTCAGGGTCTTTTCCTAGGTTTCCGATGAGCATTACTTTATTAAGTGTTCCGGCCATGGCGATGTACTATTGATTTAAATGTATCTATCAAAGTTAGGGATTTTAAGAACCGATTTTAAAGCTTGCTCGTAACAAAATTTGCGATCACGATAGGCAAGCCTAAATCCTTCATCTCCTCTTTAGTGTAAAATGCACCGGGCTCCGAAACTGCCTCAGCTTCAGCCCGCCAAAAGTGACAAGTAAGATCTTTGTGCGAGAGTTTGTGCAGCAGTGGATCCGCCAAAAGCTGACCGTTTTCGGGAGCTTTCTCTAGCTGTGGGAATTCATATAAACCCGCCCAAATGCCTGCGGTGTCTCTCTTTTTTAGCATCCACCCACTGGCCGATTCCACCACAGCAAAATGCAATTCCTCTGCAGTGCGTTTGCCTTTTTTGATTTTTACCGGCAGCACACTCACCTTACCGCTCTGAAAAGCCTCGCAACTTGTTTGAAGGTCGCAAAGCATGCACGCAGGTTTTTTGGGTGTACAATGCAACGCGCCAAACTCCATAATGCCCTGATTGTAGCTTTTTGGGTCCGAAGTCCCCTCAATACAAGCATTGGCCAATTCTTGAAACGCCTTGATCCCCGCCGTAGAATTGGTCGCAGTATCTACACCAAAATATCGTGCGAGTACGCGGTACACATTGCCGTCCACCACGCCTATCTTTTCTCCGTAACAGATGCTCGCAATCGCTGCAGCTGTGTAGGGTCCAATCCCGCGAATCTTCAATAATTCCGCCGCAGTGGTCGGTAATTCGCCTCCATATTCTTCAACGACTTGCCGCGCACCGCGTTGCAGATTTCGCGCCCTGTTGTAGTAGCCAAGCCCCGTCCAAAGCGAGAGTAGCTCGTCTTCAGGTGCCGCGGCCAGTGCAATTACGGTAGGGAATGCTGCCAAAATCTTCTCAAAGTAGGGTGTCCCTTGCGCTACTCTGGTCTGTTGCAAAATGATTTCAGAGAGCCATACTTCATAAGGAACGGGCTTTTCCTTACGCCACGGCAGAACGCGCTTGTGGGTTGCGTAGTACTCTTCTATGCTGATTCTAAAGCGGTTAAATCTGTCCAAGTGGGTTGTTCTGTTTTGCGATAAAAATATTCATTAGGTACTCAGAATAAGGATTCTACACGTATATTTGCGCCCCTCAATAACTAAGTCCTCCGGGACCACAAAATAAAGAGCAAATGACTAAAGCAGATATCGTTACAAAGATTTCTGATAAAACAGGAATGGAAAGAGGAGATGTGCAAGCTGTCGTAGAGAGCTTCATGAAGGAAATCAAGCACAGCCTCGAGGACGGTAACAATGTATACCTACGCGGGTTCGGTTCGTTCATCGTGAAGAAACGTGCACAGAAAACTGGTCGTAACATCTCGAAGAACACGACTATCGTCATTCCAGCACACTACATTCCTGCTTTCAAGCCAGCGAAAGTATTCGTTGACGGCGTAAAAGAAAACGTAGAAGTAGTCGACTAGTTTGAAACGTAATCAACTCATAGCGTTAGTTGTAGCAGTAGTTGCTGCGGTACTCATCATCTCGTTGCCAAGAAACCCTTACGAGGCGGAGGTGATCGAAGAAGTAGAGGGTACCTCAGTACTAGATGCCAAAGTCGATGAAGCGGTAGCCATCATTCAAAATGGTGAAGGTGCTCCCATGCAGGCGATCGGTATGTTGTTGGACGTTTTAAAAGAAGATCCGAATCACGAGAAAGCCTTACTTTGGTTGGGTAATTTTTCTATGATGAGTGGACAGTGGGAGAAGGCAGTAGATCGTTTTCACCAGTTGAGTCAGCTTCGTCCTGAAGTAGAGATTTACACACTGAACAAGGTTCAGGCTCTTATGCAAACCGGGGACACTACCCGTGCGCTGAGCACAGCAAATGAGTACATAAATAACTACCCTGAAGCGGAGAGAGTCAAAGACTTCGCTGAAGGTTTATAACATTAATAACACTAAAAACTTAGCATTATGCCAAGCGGAAAAAAACGTAAAAGACATAAGATTGCTACGCACAAGCGTAAGAAGCGTCTAAGAAAGAATCGTCACAAGAAGAAGTAATCTTCTAGTGTATGCGAACAGAATTAGTCATTAGTGCTGATTCTGACCGAGCAGACATTGCACTACTTGAGGACGGGCGATTACAAGAACTTATAAAGGAAAAGGGAGACGATAGTTTCTCTGTTGGCGATGTCTATTTAGGGACCGTCAAAAAATTGGCCACAGGCCTAAACGCTGCCTTCGTAAATGTGGGTTATGAGAAGGATGCCTTCTTACACTACCACGATCTCGGGCCGCAGATAAATTCCTGGCAAACGTTCTTGCGCCGCACTTTAAAGGGCAAACAGCAAGCGAATATTACCAATTTTGAAACTTCCTCGAACATCGAGAAAGAAGGCAATATTGGTGATGTGCTTAAGCAAGGTGATCAAATCTTGGTTCAGATAACCAAGGAGCCTATTTCTACGAAAGGGCCGAGAATCACAGCTGAGTTAAGCATTGCTGGGCGCTTTGTAGTGCTTGTGCCTTTCTCTAATCGCGTAAGCGTGAGTCAGAAGATTCGCGAACGTGAGGAGAAAGACAGGCTGAAAAAGTTGGTCAGAAGCATCAAACCCAAAGGTTTTGGTGTCATCATACGTACTGTCGCTAAAGGACAGAGCGCAGAAGAGCTACAGGCAGATTTAGATAGTTTGATGCGCAAGTGGAAACAAGTCCACAAGGGGATCAAAAGAGAAAACAAGCCGTATAGAATCTTCCGCGAAATGAATCGTGCGAGCGCATTTTTGCGTGACGTATTTAACGAAAGTTTCGCTTCCATCACGATAGACAACCAGGAGTTGTTCGATGAAGTGAAAGATTATCTCGAAGGGTTCCAACCGGGTTCTTCAAAAATGGTGAAATACTACAACGGACAGATGCCGTTGTTCCAGTTCGCCAACGTCGATCGACAAATCAAAGGCGCTTTTGGAACAAGTGTCAGCATGCCGAAGGGTGCTTATCTTATCATTGAGCACACCGAAGCTTTGCATGTTGTAGATGTGAATTCCGGAAACAGAACAAATACCGCAGAAAACCAAGAGGCAAACGCCTTACAGGTGAATCTACTTGCTGCAGAAGAGGTTGCGCGTCAGCTTCGTCTTCGTGACATGGGAGGTATTGTTGTGATTGACTTCATCGATATGAACAGTGCGGAGAATCGCCGTGCCGTTTATGAGAAAATGAGGGATGAAATGCAGCGCGATCGTGCACGCCACAAAATCTTGCCTATTTCTAGGTTTGGTTTGATGGAGCTCACTCGCCAGCGCGTTCGTCCTGAAACAAATATTGTTACCCGAGAGGAGAACCCTGACAATCTTGTTGAGGCTCCAATCCAGGTGATTGATACGATCGAGAGTAAGGTTTCGGCGGTCAAAGAGCGAGAGGTGTTCATTCATGTGCATCCGTTCATTGAGGCGTACCTGACGAAAGGTCTTTTTAACAGTGTCAAGAAAACTTGGCAGAAACGCTTTAAGAAGAAGATCGTAGTTGTTCCTAGAGATGCCTATACCATGTTAGAGTGGGCGGTAATGGATAAGGACAACAAGTCCCTTTAAACGAGGAATACAGAATTAAAGAATAACCCGAGGCCATCAGTAGGATAGCTTCGGGTTTTTTCGTTATTTGATCGCATGACAACTTCGGAAGCATTACAAAAACTACAGCGTTATTGCGCGTATCAGGAGCGAAGCCCCTTTGAGGTGGAGCGAAAGTTACAGCAGTTGGGCTTGCCTCGTGATCGACACGAGGAGGTAGTCGCTCAGCTTATGGCAGATAATTTTTTAGACGAGTATCGCTTTGCGGAGGCGTTTACCAGAGGAAAATTGAACCAAAAGCAGTGGGCTCCGATGCGCATACGAATGGGACTTCAGGAGCACAGAATTCCTAGAGTGACGATCAATCGAATTTTAGGACAAGTCGATCCGGGCGTGGTTAAAGCAAACGCATTGTACCTCACAGAACGCTGGTATGCATCTAAGACTAAGGCACAACTTACCTCCGCTTTACAGCGACGTGGGTATGACTACGAAATGATCAGTTCGGCTTATGAAAAGGTCGGTCGGGAGCAGAGTTAAATCCGATGCTTTAACCCTTCCAAGTCCCGCCGTAGCGATAACTGGCATTGCCTGGTTTCACTTCTAGGACGCATGCTTCGCAGAGGAAATACCACGTCTTATCCGGTTTGTACTGTACACGGAACATCACGTTATGTTCCATCTTGCAGTTCGGGCAGAGTTTTGCTTTTCCCATGAGTAGTGATTAGATGGAGTTTAAAACGGACTTTACGGTAGCTATGTGGTCCGCAGTTATGTCGAGGTGGAACACCATTCTACATTTTCCAGGTCCCATCTGACTGATGCCAATTTCCTTCGCTGCTAACCCGGCGATGAAATCATCCTGACTCATTTCTTCTTTCAGTCCGAATATCAGCACATTAGTTTCTGGTGCTATGACTGTATCTACATAGGGCAACGTTTGCAGGAACTCTGCCATATCTCGAGCAGCTGCATGATCCTCTGCCAAACGTTCTACGTTGTGCTCCATGGCATAGAGTGCAGCGCCCGCTAAGAAGCCGGCTTGTCTCCATCCACCTCCGATACGTTTGCGAATGCGTTTTGCATGTGCGATAAATGCGTCATTCCCTAAAAGAATCGAGCCGACAGGTGCGCCTAGACCCTTTGATAAACAGATTGATATGGAGTCAAAGGCAGCTCCGTAGTCGCTTTCGCTGTGTCCCTTAGCAACGAGTGCGTTGTAGAGTCGAGCGCCATCGAGGTGGAAGAGCAGTCCATGTTTGCTGGCAACCGCACGCAATGCCTCGATCTCTTCCCATTCGTAGCAGGTTCCGCCGCCTTTGTTTGAGGTGTTTTCTACCGCAAGAACTCGAGTGCGCGGGAAGTGAATGTCGTCTGCTTTAATGCAGGAAAGAACGCCTTGTGGGTGCATAATGCCACGATCGTCACCCGTGAAAGCCACTGAAGCGTGTGCGTTAGCTGCGATACCGCCGCCTTCGTAGTTGTAGATGTGGGCGTAGGGGTGGCAAATGACTTGGTCACCGGGACTCAAATGCGACATGAGAGCGATCTGGTTGGCTTGTGTTCCAGAGACGCAGAAGAGTGCTCCGTCCATACCGAAGCGCTCGGCCATCATGGATTCAAGTCGTTGCACAGTAGGGTCGTCGCCTAAGACGTCGTCACCTACGGGACTCTCTATCATGGCTTTTTTCATGGCGTCGCTAGGACGGGTAACAGTGTCGCTGCGGAGGTCAACAGTAAACATAAATGCATTCTTTAGATCGTTCGTGAAGATAAGAAGGGATGCTTAACTTTGTAGCTTATGGTTACAGCAGAACAGATCAAAGCCTTGGGAGAGCGTTTGGAGCGCTTACAGAGTTATCTCAACCTCGAGCAAAAGAGAATTCACATTATAAATGAGGAGGAGAAGACCGCTTCTCCAGAGTTTTGGGACGATCCGAAAATAGCGGAAGTGACCTTAAAGGCATTGCGCGGCGTGAAGTTTTGGGTAGAGGGCTACGAAAAGGCAGAGAACATGTTCGGTGAGGCGGAGCTGAGTTTGGAGTTTTTCAAAGAAGGCGAGCTCGAAGAAGATGACGTTCAAAAAGCGTATCAGGCTTGCGAGGATTGGATCGAAGAATTGGAGTTCAAGAACATGCTCAGTGGCGAAGAAGATAAGCTAAGTGCGGTGTTGCAGATTACCGCTGGAGCAGGCGGAACTGAGAGTTGTGATTGGGCGAGTATGCTTATGCGTATGTATCTGATGTATGCGGAAAAGCAAGGGTTCAAGACGAAGGAATTGGTGCTTCAAGAAGGCGATGTTGCTGGGATTAAAACCGTGACCATCGAGGTTGAAGGTGATTTTGCATTTGGCTTTTTGAAAGGCGAAAATGGCGTGCATCGACTCGTGCGTATTTCACCGTTTGATTCGAATGCCAAGCGTCATACCAGTTTCGTTTCGGTGTATGTATTCCCATTAGTGGACGACACGATCGATATTAAGATCAACATGAGTGACATTACTTGGGATACGTTCCGTTCTTCTGGAGCAGGTGGTCAGAATGTGAATAAAGTGGAGACCGGTGTCCGATTACGACATAAGCCGACAGGTATTATCATTGAAAATACAGAAACGCGCTCGCAGTTAGGGAATAAGGAGAAGGCCATACAGCTTTTGAAATCTCAACTCTACGAGATGGAGATCGAAGCGCGCAATGCGAAACGTGCTGAGATTGAGGCGGGTAAAAAGAAGATCGAGTGGGGGTCGCAGATCCGTAACTATGTGATGCACCCGTATAAATTGGTCAAAGATGTGCGCACGGCAGAGGAAACTTCCGATGTCGATGGCGTGATGAATGGAAATATCGAGCGATTCCTTAAAGCCTTCTTGATGAAACAGGGCGAGAGTGCGAATGCGGACGAGTATTAATTAGTAAACGGGTGCATTCCGTGCACAAAATGCAGTGAAGGTGGTTAAAATAGAAGCTATCTTGCTGTTATGCGAAAACTCCTCGTTGCCATTTTTACCTTGTCTTGCTGCGGCTTGTTCGCTCAGCAAGGCTTTGTGCAAAACGATGGGCAGTGGGATGACCCATCAGATTTCGTCTACCGTTTCGGGGCCAATTCTATATTCTTTACCCCAGATTCCATAGTTTTTTCTATCCTCCAAGAGGACAGCCACGGCGCGGATCATTCGGGCCATCCACATTTCTACGGTTCCGAAATTACTTTCGAGAACTTCGCCCTGCAGACCACCACCAACCAAAGGTTTCGATGGGAGGGCGTTGATAAAATCAGCGATCAGCAGCATTATTTTGTCGGACCGCGCGATCGTTGGAGAACCGAGGTGTCCAGCTATGGCGCCCTGGTTGCTAAGGATGTGTATCCCAACATCGACCTTCGCGTGTACCCCTTAAAAGACGGATTGAAATACGACTGGATAGTGCGTCCGGGTGGTGATGCGGGTCAGGTTGAGGTGCGTTATTCTGGGGTCGAAAAGCTGCGTGTGGGCGGAAAGAAATTGGTTCTGCAAACCGCTCGTAGCACCTTTAAAGAGGAGCTGCCTCGTGCCTATCAAAGCGACACGGATGTCCAAGCAGATTATGAGCAAACGGGCGATTTTATGGCGAAAATCAGCGTGGAGTCCTACGATACTACGCAAATGCTCGTGATAGATCCAGTGTATGTTTTTAGCACCTACAGCGGTTCTACCGCGGACAATTTTGGGTATACCTCCACCTTCGATGATCAAGGCAATGCCTTCGGCGGGGGGATTGTTTTCGGCGCTGGGTATCCAGTGACTTTGGGAGCTGTGGACACCAGCTTTGCAGGAGGTATTTTCGACGTGGCGATCAGTAAATTTTCTTCAGACGGTTCACAGCTGCTTTGGTCCACATACTTGGGCGGAAGCGATCTGGATCAGCCGCACAGCTTGGAATGTGATGAGAACGGCAATCTGTATGTTTTTGGCGTTACAGGAAGTTCAGACTTTGGGGTAACTCCAGATGCGTACGATACCAGTTTTGGTGGAGGAACCGCCCAGCTGTTAGACTTTTTGAGCTTTTCGAACGGTACGGATGTTTTCGTTGCGGTGATCACGGCAGCAGGCGACTCGTTGGTAGGGTCTACCTACCTCGGCGGGAGCGCTAATGATGGATGTAACGAAGAATTGGCGTTTAACTATGGCGATAGTTTCCGAGGAGAGATAGAGGTGCAACGCGGTGGAGGACCGCTGTATCTAGTCTCCTCGTCGTCTGGCCCAGGATATCCCGTCACTGCTGACGGACAAGGGTATCTCGGCGGACAAGACGGTGTACTTTCAGTCCTCTCTCGATCATTAGATTCTGTGTATTCGAGCTCCTATGTAGGTACCAAAGGCGATGACGCGCTTTACAGTATAGGCATTGCCGAAAAGCAGGGGAATGCAGATGCTTCAAGCCGCATCTTCATCGCCGGTGGCGTACTTACAGATTCTAGTTTCGTTTTTCTCGGAGAAGATTCCATACAGATTAATGTCATCGGTGGTCACAGCGGTTTACTCTTGGCGGCAGCCTACGACTCAGGACTTCAGCTTCTCGCTGCAGATGCGACCTTTGATGTCGGGTACGACCAGCATTATTTTGTAGAAGTGAATCACCCCAGCGATACGGCCAGTTTAGTTACAGTCATGGGGCAAAGCAAAGGCGGTCTTTTGGCTAGCGATACTTTGTTGTGGGGGCAGTCGGGAAGTGCGCAATACTTCAGCCAGTACAAATACAATCCGTTCACTTTGGGTTTTGACCGTGTACGAACTGCCGTTTGGGGAAGTGGTCAGACCAATGAAATAGACGTGAGTCCCACGGCTTTGCTGGTGGATTATTGCGGCAATCTTTACTTCAGCGGATGGGGCGGATCGCCAAACTATGAGGGGAGTACTCAGGACTTATGGACGAGCTCAGATGCACCTCAAACCACGACGGACGGTCAAGATTTTTACTTTATCGTACTGCGAAAGGACTGGAAAGCGGCAGAAATAGCCACCTTCTGGGGCGGCTCCGGTAGAGAACACGTCGATGGTGGAACCTCGCGCTTTGATTCACGTGGTCGAATCTTTCAAGCAGTATGTGCCGGTTGTGGTGGAACCTCAAGCTACCCGGCCTTCCCTAGTACAGCGTACAGCACCACGAACAATAGTGTGAATTGTAATCTGGCTGTAACGGTGATCGATCTTGATGTACAGCAAGCCTCGACCTCGGTCAGTGCACCTTTAGAGTTTTGTCTTCCAAATGGCTTAGCGTTGACCGATTCCTCTGAGAATGTCGATGTCTGGGATGTGTTTTGGGGCGATGGCCAGTTCAGCCTAAATGATATCGCTCTGGGTGGACATTTTTACCCTGCGCCGGGTACTTATGACTTGGTTTTGATCGGTCAAGATACTACGTGCGACACTTGGGATACCACAGCGCTGTCGGTCGATGTGCTGCCACCCTTTGATAGTGTTTTTGTAGCGTTGGATTACGATTCTTGTGCCTATGGTTTATCCGGAACCAATTTTTTGTTCGCCGAAGTTCGCTCCTTACAGGATTCATCATTGACTAGTTACGATGTCGACTGGCAGTATACCACTTCATCAGGTTCCAGTTATTTTGACACCGGTACCCAATTTTCAAACCCCCTAGGCCAAACAGGTAGCAACGTATTGTCGGTTTCTGTGTACGATCCTACTTGTGGAATCACCCAACAGTTCCTGTACGATATAGAATTTAAGCGCGCACCGGCTGCCGGTATATTGAGCGATATTCCCGTATGTACCTCTACGGATCCTGCGGAGTTTACCCCGTTGTACAATACCGATACGTTCGCCTGGTTCATCAATGGCGATTCTTTGGCAGGGGCGGGCAACCTTGAGCTTTCTCAAACGGGGAACTATGAAATCATTTTAGTGGCCTATGACAACGCGTGCGGTACTTCGGACAGTGCTGTGATTGAAGTAGATTTGGTCGGTGCAGATACGACGCTTTCCGTTCCGAATGTGATCACGCCAAACTCGGATGGGCTGAACGACACATGGCGCCTGACGGGCGCAACGGATTGGGATGAATTCCACATTGTTTTATTCAATCGATGGGGCGTAAAAGTATTTGAAACCCGTGCGCCCACTTTCGACTGGGGGGCAGATTATGACGGACAAACTTTAGCGCCTGGAGTGTATTTTTACCAAGTCCAAGCAGGGAACATTTGCTCGGACATTCAACAAGAAGGAACCCTACACATTACCTATTAACTATGGTGACTATATACCACAATCCACGCTGTCAGAAATCACGGGAAGCATTGAAAATGCTCGAAGAAAAGGACATAGACCACACCGTACGCCTGTACATGAATGACGAGGAGAGCATGTCCATGGATGAGTTTGAGCAAGTGCTCGAAGCACTAGATATGGATGCAGAGGATCTCGTTAGGGTGCAAGAAACGCTTTGGAAAGAGGAGTTTAAAGGTCTCGAGCTGGATGAAGAAGAAGTGATCCTTGCGATGATCGAACACCCCAAACTCATGGAGCGCCCGATTATTGTCAATGGAAGTGAGGCCGTGGTTGCCCGTCCTGCTGAAAAAATGGAAAAAGTACTTTAAAGCGAATAGCCTTTAAAAAACTGTAACGCATAAAAAAGCCGCTTTCGTTTTTCGAGAGCGGCTTTTTCTATAATGCTAAGTCTGTGTATTTATTCAGCAGCTTTTTCTTCTTTGTGTCCGATGAGTGCATGAGCAAGTTTCGGATTGATCGACTCAAGACCGACTAGCGTTAGCCAGTACCCTACAAAAAGGCCTAAGAAAGCCAACATTGAAAAGCCCATAAGTGCTACAGCCAAGAAGAGTAAAAATCCTACAAATTTCATGATCGATGTCTTTTAATACCGGTCAAAGATAAGCACTGCTTCGTTTTAGTGGCTACATCCCCGATGATTTTTTTATGGCTATCAAGATAGCAGAAGAAAATACGGGAGGAGGGAATCTGTGCCCTAAATTTGCGGAGCAAACGACTCAGATCAACCTTATTATAAAAATTATACGAGCATGGAATACAGAATAGAACACGACACCATGGGTGAGGTGAAGGTACCTGCCACAAAGTATTGGGGTGCCCAAACCGAGCGTTCAAGAAACAACTTTAAGATCGGTCCAGCGGGAACGATGCCGCTTGAAATCATTGAAGGTTTCGCGTATTTAAAAAAGGCCGCCGCCTATGCAAACTGCGATGCCGGTGTACTTACAGAGCAGAAGCGCGATTTGATCGCTGCGGTTTGTGATGAGATCTTGACCGGACAGCACAGCGATGAGTTTCCGCTCGTGGTGTGGCAAACGGGTTCTGGAACACAGAGCAATATGAATACAAATGAGGTGATCTCGAACCGTGCGCATGTATTGGCTGGAGGAACCTTGGGTGAAGGCGAGAAGCTGATCCACCCGAACGACGATGTGAACAAGAGCCAAAGCTCGAACGATACGTTCCCGACAGGTATGCACATTGCGATTTATAAGAAATTGGTCGAGGTAACTATCCCAGGAGTGGAGCTGTTGCGCGATACCCTTGAGAAGAAAAGTAAGGAGTTTTGGAATGTCGTGAAGATCGGACGTACGCACCTTATGGATGCTACACCACTTACGGTAGGTCAAGAGTTTTCGGGGTACGTAAGTCAGTTGAATCATGGGTTGAAGGCGTTGCGTAATACCCTCGATCATATGAGTGAAGTGGCTCTAGGAGGAACTGCGGTAGGTACGGGAATCAACACGCCGGAAGGATATTCTGAGACTGTTGCAAAATACATTGCTGAGTTTACGGGGATGCCGTTCCGTACTGCGGAGAATAAATTTGAAGCTTTGGCTGCGCATGATGCGCTCGTGGAGTCGCACGGTGCGCTGAACCAGTTGGCAGTGAGTTTGAATAAGATTGCAAACGACATTCGTATGCTGGCCTCAGGTCCGCGTTCAGGGATCGGTGAGTTGATCATTCCTGCAAACGAGCCGGGATCTTCTATCATGCCGGGTAAAGTGAACCCTACTCAGGCGGAAGCGATGACGATGGTATGTGCCCAAGTCATGGGGAACCAAACTGCAGTGACTGTCGGTGGTGCACAAGGCCACTATGAACTGAATGTCTTTAAGCCGGTAATGGCGTACAATGTGTTGCAGAGCGCTGAGCTGATCGGTGATGCTTGTGTGAGCTTTAATGAGAATTGTGCTGTGGGAATCGAGCCGAACTATAAGGCGATCGAAAACCATTTGAACAACTCGCTGATGCTGGTGACGGCGTTGAACACCAAAATTGGGTATGAAGCAGCGGCAAAAATCGCGAAAACGGCACACGAGAACGGTACTACTTTGAAAGAGGAAGCGGTCAACTTGGGCTACCTAACCGCAGACGAATTCGATGCTTGGGTACGCCCAGAGCAGATGTGCGGAAAGCTCTAAGGGCTTTTTTAAATCCGAAACCATCCAAGAGCCAGTTTCCTTTAAAAGGGAGGCTGGCTTTTTTATTTCACCAGCACGGTGTCGCTTTGAAGTCGGAGTTCAAGCCAGCGGCGTAGTTGCATGTTTTTCACTCGAACCTCTAACGGGCTGAGTTCTGGTGCCCAAGTCACAAAGGCTACGGGGATGCGACTGCCTGAAGTGGAGTCAGTGATGCCTCCTTGAACGGTTCCCACGGAAAGGGTGCTGATGCCCGGGTAATTCACTTTGATCTCGTCCGCAAGACTCGAAGGGATGAGCTGTTTTTCTAAGATTTGAAGTTCAGCTTCGAGCGCGCCTATCTGGTCCTCAAAGTTTTTCGCTTCCGCACGTCCTTCGGAATATAAATTGACCAATTTTGTCATCTCCAACAGCCCGTCTTTCGGATTGTCGCCTTGCACGATGCTGAGCTCCCCCTCAAAGATGGTGGTGAATTCTTTCTTCCACTTATTTGTTAAATTTTCCGGAACCAGATCCCCGAACAGTACGACACTCACTTTCGGAGAACCTCCGTCAAAGGAAATGTCCTCTTTTACGATTTCAGTACCTGGGAATACAATGGTTTCTGCGACGTAGGTTTCGACGCGTGCCTGGCTGAGGGAATTGGTCACGGTGCGGTAGAAAATCCAGATGGACGGTACGATGATCACTACGATGGCGATGGAGAACCAGCGCTGCGTCTTTTTACTGCGGATCGGATCCAGAATTTCCACCATCGGAAAGCGGAGGTACCGCGTCACCATGGTGGTGGCCGTCGCGATCAAAACGCTGTTGATCAAGAATAAATACAGGGCTCCGAAGAAGTAGTGCCAGTCGCCGTGTGCTAAGCCGAACCCGGCCGTACAGAGCGGCGGCATCAAGGCAGTCGCGATAGCAACTCCTGGAATCACGTTTGATTTTTCTTTACGCGAACCCGCTAGGATCCCAGCGAGCCCCCCGAAAAAGGCGACTAGAACATCTAAAAGTGTCGGATTCGTACGCGCAAATAGTTCATTGGAAGGGGTAGAGATCGGTGATATTAAGAAATACAATGCTGAGGTTAGCAGCGCAATACCTGCGGCTACTCCTAAGTTTTTGAGTGATTTTGAAAGAAGTGTAAAGTCATTGATCCCTAGGCTTAAGCCGATCCCCATGATGGGTCCCATCAAGGGAGAAATAAGCATGGCTCCGATCACTACGGCGGTGGAGTTCACGTTCAGTCCGATCGCAGCGATGAATACACTGAATATGAGAATCCAAAGTGCAAATCCTCGGAAGTCCACGTCCTTTTTGATGCCTTCGATGGTGGCTTTAGGATCCGCCATGTCGATGATGGAGAAGCGGTCTTTCAGGAAGCCGAAAAGTAATCCGATGAATTGTCTCCAGCCTGCTGCGGTTTGTTCAGCAGTGGGAGTGGTCTGTGGCGACTGCTCTGAAGGCGTGTGAGCGGGCTGTTCTAGGTTTGGATCGTTCTGCATGGTTCACCTTTGTGTGAACACTAAACATAGTAAAATTTATTAGACGAAATTTTCGCCCAATTCCAATTTTACCGCCCGCACAATCTGCTTGATCGCTTGATCGTTACCCATCGGGAATGTCAGGGTGGTCTTTTCTGTTTGAACCACGATTTTGTCCTTCAGATCGTTTATTACAAGGGCTTTACCCGGTGCGCTGTTCACGATCAAACAACCCTCACAGCTTTGCGCTAGGATGGATGCTCCTACGATTGCGTTGCCCTGCTCGTCCTTTGTACAAAGTTCATAGATGGCTCCCCAGTTGCCGAGATCCGACCAGCCCATCACCGTGGGTAGAACGCATACGTTGTCCGCACGTTCCATCAGCCCATAGTCGATAGAGATGTTGTCGCAAAGTCCGTATACGTTTTCGATACTCTCCTTTTCGTAGCTCGTGTCTAAATCTTCCCAAGCACGGCCAAGGGTGTTCATGAGCTCCGGCTGGTGTTTATCTAAACCGCCTGTGAGCGATTCGATGTTCCAAATAAACATCCCCGCGTTCCACAAAAAGTCACCGCTGTCAATGAATTTTTTGGCGTGTTCTAGGTCAGGTTTTTCGGTAAAAGCTTTAACTCCATAGATGTCACCTTCCTTTTTGGCAGCATTGTACTGGATGTATCCATAACCGGTTTCTGGCTTGTGCGGCTCGATACCGATCGTTACATAACAGTCCGAAGTCTCCGTCTTTTCTAAAGCTTTTCGCACTTGCTTCTCGAAACTATCTTCGTCCGTGATCAAATGATCTGCCGGGGTGATGAAAAGGTTGGCTTTTGGGTCGCGTTTCTGAATTTTCAGCGCAGCATATGCGATACAAGGCGCTGTATTTCTACGTAGCGGTTCGAGGATGATGTTTTCTAGTGGAAGCTCCGGAAGATGCTCGGTGGTTAGCTTCTGGTAGTTTGCATGCGTTACGACTAAGATGTGCTCCGGTTCGAAGATGCGACGAACACGGCGGTAGGTCTGCTGGATGAGGCTTTCGCCGGTGCCTAAAAAATCTAAGAATTGTTTCGGGTTTTGCACGGTGGACATCGGCCAAAATCGGCTACCGATACCTCCGGCCATAATAACACAATAAGGAGTGCGCATGCTTAACGGTAGTTGGTTGAAGTAAAATGAGAATGTTGCTCAAATTCGATACAAAAATACAATATTCTCAGGTTGGTAGGTATCTTCGTAGTCTGAATTAAAAGCTATAGTCATGTTAAATTTAGTTCTCTTCGGGCCTCCGGGAGCAGGAAAAGGTACACAGAGTGCCTTCTTGGTGGATCGTTACGAATTGGTCCATCTATCCACAGGAGATTTGTTCCGTTACAACATTAAAAATGCCACTGAATTAGGTGTGCTTGCTAAATCGTACATCGATAAAGGTCAGCTTGTTCCAGATTCAGTAACCATTTCGATGCTAGAAGCTGCGGTCAACGAGAATCCAGAGGCGAAGGGTTTTATTTTTGACGGCTTTCCACGCACAAATGCTCAAGCCCAGGCCCTAGATGCATTTCTAGAGGGGCAGAACACTTCGATCACTAGTATGATCGCATTAGAGGTGAACGAAGATGAGTTGAAAGTGCGCTTGGCCGAGCGTGCAAAGACTTCTGGCCGCGCAGACGATGCAAATCCAGAGGTGATTCAAAACAGGATAGACGTCTATAATAACGAGACCGCTCCGGTGAAGAATTACTACGAAGCACAAGACAAATACCGCGGGATTGACGGCGTCGGTTCGATCGAAGAGATCACTGTGCGCCTCACTGCCATCATCGACTCCTTCTAAATCTAGCGGTACCCATTTTTCCGCCGTACTTTTGCAGAGCTCACTTCCATTAACGGGAGTGGCTCTTTTTTGATTATGTCAGGCAGCAACTTCATCGATTACGTTAAGATCTACTGTAAAAGCGGTAGAGGCGGCAGAGGATCTACGCATCTTCTAAGAAACCGTATGACCTCTAAGGGAGGACCTGACGGCGGCGATGGCGGTCGCGGTGGCCATGTCATCATTCGTGGGAATGAGCAAATGTGGACCTTACTTCCTTTGAAGTACTCGAAGCACATCAAGGCGGGTTCTGGTGAAAACGGATCCGGTCAAGAGCGTACCGGTGCGAATGGTGCCGACCGTTATGTTGAAGTACCGCTGGGTACGATCGCTAAAAACGAAGAGACGGGAGAGACCCTGTTTGAAATCACGGAGCACGGACAAGAAGTTGTTTTGGTCAAGGGTGGTCGCGGTGGACAGGGCAATGTTCACTTTAAATCTTCGACGTTTCAAACCCCACGTTTTGCCCAGCCGGGTGAAGACCCCGTGGAAGGATGGTTTATCCTAGAGTTGAAAGTGCTTGCTGATGTAGGATTGGTAGGTTTTCCAAATGCAGGAAAAAGTACGTTATTGAGCGTGGTGAGTGCTGCAAAGCCTGAAATCGCAAATTATCCCTTTACTACCTTGGTGCCGAATCTCGGAATGGTCAACTACCGTGGACACAAGAGTTTTGTGATGGCCGATATCCCGGGTATCATCGAAGGTGCTGCTGAAGGGAAGGGCTTAGGTTACCGATTCTTACGCCACATCGAACGAAATTCTTTGCTCTTGTTTATGGTTCCAGCGGATGCGGAGGACTATTTGAAAGAGTACGAGATATTGTTAAACGAATTGGTCAAATACAATCCAGAGTTGTCAGACAAGGACCGCATTTTAGCCATCACGAAGGCCGATATGTTGGACAATGATCTTACCGAGGAGATCCGTGGCCAATTACCTTCTGAGATCCCACACATCTTCATTTCTTCCGTAGCGGGCACAAATATCATGCAGCTCAAAGATATGATCTGGGAAAAACTGAACGCTCCGCTCTGATGCAGTTGCCCCTGGAAATAGCAGCGTGGGATACCGATCTTTTGCGGTATTTTAACACCCTGTTTCCAGCTTCGACAGACACTTTTTGGCTGGCCGTTACCAAAACCATTACTTGGGTGCCGCTGTATGTGGTTCTGCTTGCGCGAATCATAAAATCGAGCGCAAATCACAGCGTTTGGATTTTTCGAATCGCCCTTCTTATTGCCGGCGTTTTGTTATGGGACCAAGGCTCCGGACTCTTTAAACAGTGGATCGCTCGTCCTCGACCTTGTCATGAGGTGGAAGGGTTACGCGTTCTCGTTCACTGCTCGCCCTATGGATTTTTCTCTGCCCACGCTGCCAATTCTTTTGGTCTCGCCTTCCTCACGAAGCGCTGGCTTCATCCTTCTTGGTTCACGGTTTTACTAGTCGTGGCGGTCCTACAAAGTTTTTCGAGATTGCACCTCGGTGTGCACTATCCTTTAGATCTGTTTGCAGGTGCTATCTTTGGCTTTTTAGGTGCCCGAATACTTGGGCGCATCGACCAAAATTTCGTGTAATGAATACCGTATCTCTTTTTTATGTCTTTCTCGGGGGTGGCATCGGTGCTGTACTGCGGTATGCCAGTTCTCAGTGGATGCAGAGTTTCGATAGCCTGAACGGTCGCGGACACTGGGCAACCTTTGTCGTAAATCTCATGGCGAGTATAGCTCTTGTCTTGGCGTATAAATATGCCGCGGAGCGCCCAGCTGTATTGCTTTTACTTGCCACAGGGCTGTGCGGTGGATGGTCAACGTTCAGCACGTTCAGTTACGAAACTGCTCTACTGTTTCACCAAGGTCGCGGTTTAGAAGCTTGTACCTATGTGCTAGCAAGCGCGGTGATCGGAATAGGGGTGGTTTACCTTATCGCTGAGCGAATACTTTGGATCGCTCCAAAATAACTTCGAGGCCAGTGCCGTCTGAAGCCCCGTGCGCAAAGTGCAGTTCGAAAAGATTTTTCTTGGCAATCTTCTGGATAAATGTAAGTCCCACTCCACTGCCTTGAATGCTTGCATCTTCACGAACTGGTGTTCTTCCGAGCTTTGGCAAGGTGGCTGTGCTCACTCCCATGCCATTGTCTTTCCATACCAAACGCTGCGCTTGAGCATCCCAAGAACATGAAACTTCTAAGGCTCTATTGGTATCTGCGTATTTCAGTGAGTTGGACAACAGGTTTCTCAGGATTTGCTCTAAATCCTTGCGTTCCATAGGTACCAACGTATCGCATTCACATTGAATACGCTCTAAACCTACTGCTTTCATCTGTGGCGCGAACCACTCTTGAAGTGCCTGAATTTCCTTGCAAAGCATAGTACTCTGTTCTTCAGTTGTACCGTGCGTCCATTTTATTTTGTCCAAGGCCCCTTGAATCAGTTCTCCGACATGATCCACGCTTGCGGAAATTTGCTCTGATCGGTGTTCTAGCGTTTCTGGATTTTTATCGAGTACGGTCAGCTGATTCAACAAACTGATCTGGCTCAACGGTTGCTTGATATCGTGAATGTAGCTCTGGGTGATTAGAAGAATATTTTCTTTCTGGTCGCCCTCGTTCCTTAGGTTTTTCGTTTGCTCTTCGAGCTGCTTCGTCCGGATATAAACCGTGTAAGCTTCAAAGCCGACACCTAATATGGTAATGATGGCGAGGAATACGAATTGGACCGTCAGTTTCTCATTGCCAGAGATCTGAATGAGTTCAGGATGGTTCAAGACGAATCTTCCGTGGATTTGGAACAAGGTGATGCTGTACGCCCAAATTATGATGCCTGAGATAATCTTCTTTTTGAACTCTCTTGCTTCGAAAAAGATTAACGCTAGAATGGAGTTGATAGAAGCGCTGAAGAAGAACAGGTAACTTTCGGCAAAAGCAAAATTGTCCAAACCAAACAGTATAAGACCAGTAGCCACATATACACCGACGGCATGAGAGATGTGTCCTTTGTTGTACAACCAAATTGACACTCCAGTACTGATTAGGCCTGAAATACGAACGACAATAAAGACCGGATGAGAGGCGGTTTCGCTTACAAAATAATCGATACATGCAAAGGTCAAACCGAGGATGCCTAGGATTTGAAGCGTGTTAAAGAGTATTTTTTTGGGTCGTTCGATGACCATATAGGGGACAGATTATACTGTAGAACACAAAGAACGACATATGGTTGATAAGTTATGTAATGTGCAGTACACACATGAAGCATAAGTTCAAATCTTATCGAATAAGATACAAAGTACCCCGTTTTTGTACCGGTTTGTCATTCATACCTTTGGCAAAGACGGCCCAGGTATAGACCCCAGAAGAAGCTTCATTGCCGCTTGGATAATTTCCGTCCCAGCCTTCATCTGGATCGGTGCTGGAAAAGAGCTCCGTCCCCCAGCGGTCAAAAATCTTAAGAGAGAAGTCTTTGATCCCTACTGCGGTGGCAAAAAATACTTCATTCGTACCGTCGCCATCTGGAGAAAATGCGTTTGGAACGAAAATGAGTGTTTCCGGATTTATACGGATCAAAGCAGTGGAGGTATCGGGACAATCAAAAGCGTTAATCACCACGTGCTCTACCTCAAACCAGCCTGTGTCCGAATACGAGTGGTTGAAAGTTCGCTGGTTGTAATATAGACTTCCGTCTCCCATAGCGGTAATGATGGCATCCGTAGGGTCTGCTCCGATGTCCATGATCTCTACGTTCGATGTATAGATGGTGGTCGTTGTGGGGTCCGCAGTGAAGGCGCTCGTCGGAGAAGGGTACACGGTGATAAAGTCTTCGTAAAAGACATTAATGGTGTCGGTACAGCCTTCGATAAAGTAGATGGTTAAAGAAACGTCATAGGTGCCTGGGTCTTTGTAGGTGTAGACAGCAGCACTGTCGTTGCTAAGAACGCCGTCGCCAAAGTCCCAATTGTAAATGACCTGACCGTCAGTAATGGTGCTGTCCCAAAACTCCACGGTGAACGGAGCGCAACCGATCTGGTTTTGGACGGTAACGTCGGTTTCAGGACGCCTGTAGATGCGAACGGTATCTATGTAGGTGTCGCTGCATCCTTGTTCTTCGACGGTGAGGGAAACGATGTGGTCGCCCCAGCTTAAGAAGACTACCGGTGGAGGGTTCCAGCCGCTAAATGTGGCCAAAGAGGCGTTGTTTCCAAAATCCCAAGTTGCAGTCGCATGCCCTCCGTTGGAACTCTGGTTCTGGAAGGTAATGAGGTTTTCATCGAAGCACACCGGACCGCTTGTGGAGAAACGAGGGCGTACGGGATTGTACAACTCGTAGGTGACGTCAGCAGTGTCTGTACACGGCCATCCTGGGTTAAGAATGAGCTGGATGGTGTAGGTTCCGGTATCGCTGTAGGTATATTGAGGATTCTGTCCGGTAGAACTCGCACCTGGATTGTTTGGGTCGTTCCATAGCCAGAGATAGTCCGTCCCATTGTAAGACGAGTCCGGGATACGAATGGTGGTCCCGTTACACAAGGTGTTGGGTTGGTAGAGCTGTGGTGTAGGGTCAGCGACGACGTTGCTTTGACAGGTCGTTACGTTGAACTGATAATCCCTCCTTAGGGTAGAGAGTAAGACGCCATTACTATCGTACTCTTCGGCACATACAGCGAATACGTACTGTCCGGTACCGATAGGAGTACCTGAGAGAATTCCTGTGCTACTGTTAACGCTGATTTGCGGATTGCTCGGCATCGGGTAGGTTGAAGAATATGGGAATACGAAAGGTACAGCGTTGTAAGGGGGAGCGCTAGGCGGGTTGGGCGCGGGAGAGTTTTGAGAACCCCCATGAAGTGGTTGGCACAAGGAGTAAAATATGGAATCTCCGTCTAGTTCGTTGACAGAAAAGTCCACATTTAAGCTGTCATCTTTACACATAACGATCGGCGGATCAGAGATAAAGCGTGCGGAGCTGTTACAGACGGAGTCTTGCGGTGGAATGGTGATGTGGTAGGTATTTCCCCAAGTACCCGAATTTGCGACGTTGTTGATGGTTTGGTTCCGGCAACAGCGCTGGTAAACGATGGTGTAACCGTGGGTGCTAGGGGCTAAGGTGACGTTTGTGGTGTAGGTGGCTTTTTCAGTACAGACGTTTGGCGGAGTCTGTAAACAAGGGTTGGCCACTACGGCGGGAATATTTACGATGGCTCCTCGATTCACATTAATGGTTGTAATGGCGAGGTTTTGGCTGACTCCTCCGTAGACAGTGATGGGGGCTTGAACATCGAACGGAGCGCCTTGAGAATTACAATCTCGGTATACTGTAAGTCGTATTTGATAGATGTTGCCGTTAGAATTGGTTCCGACGCATTGGTATGAAATCTCTCCACCTACCAAATGCGCTGCCTTTCCGGAGAAAGATAGGAGCAGGATGAGTAGTGTGAAAAAGGATTTGCGCATACTCTAAATGTAGGGAAATATTCGTCTAGGTAGCTGCAATTAAAGTGCCAAGCTTTTGAATGGGAATATGGCTTTGTAACCGGCGCTACGTAGCATTTTCTTGGAAGAAGCGAGGCGTGTAATCAGGACAAAATCTCCGCCCCAGCCGCCTAGACTTTTTACTTGTCCATGGAAGCCTGGGAATAGGGTGTCTTTGACTTTAGGAAGGCCGAAATGTTCGCTAATGAGCGTTTCGTGTTCGGCGATTACATCCTCGAGTTCCAATACAGTTTTAGACGCTAGAAAGGCATCTGTTAATGTGTTGAAACGGTCAATCTGGATATCGCTAAAGGGCTTTTCCTTGACCAATTGTAAGCTTTCTGAAGTCAGTTGCTTTTTACCACTGTATACAAAGCCGATGTCGTGGGTAAACTCGAAATTAATTTTTGTGGGTTCTACGATGGCTTGGTCGTTTTCCAAGCGGTAAATGATGGGACCTTTTGCGGTTCCGCAGGCCAGATCGTAGCCGCTCCCGCCGTGCACTTTACGAAATTCGGTCAATGGGTCCGTTCCTGTGCACTGCGCAAGTAAAGAGCCTAAAGTACTCGAAGAGCCCAAGCCCCATTCTGAAGGGAATTCCAGCTCTGTAGTGAAGATGCCTGGTCGGTCGAGCAGTGCGGTACGGTGTTGCATCACGCGAAGCTGATCTATCAAACGCGAAGCCATGCCGTGGTGGGATGTGTTTACCACGTTAAGACCCAAATCTAGCTCAGCCCAAAACCAAAGCTGACCGTCGTGAGATTTAGCTTCCCAGCGTATGAATTCGTCAGTGGGGTTCGGACGGTAGTTTAAGGTCTGTCCGTACCGCGTGGGTATAGCTAGGCCTTTTGCGCCTTGGGTGATGGCATATTCAGAGGTGAGTAAAAGCTTGCCGTTGGCTCTGTAATTCAGCATGGATGAGGTCTACTTCTCCACCTTTGGGGCGGGAATGCCTCGCAAATTACAGAAGTAATTCACAACTTCCCTATGATGCGGTACCTTATCCTTAAAGTAGGCTGCGATTTTCTCTTTCTCTTCTAATGTTGCTTCGAGCTGTGTAAGGATGTTCATCAGGTGCATCTTCATGTGCCCTTTTTGAATACCGGTGGTTACTAGCGCGCGGAGTGCTGCAAAGTTTTGTGCCAAGCCGCTTACCGCCACGATACCCATGAGTTCCTCAGCCCCTGGGTTGCCGAGCATTTCGAGCGATTTAACTACGAGGGGGTGCAGTTTAGTAAGTCCGCCCACTACGCCTAAAGAGAGTGGTATTTCAATCCAGAAGGTGAATATGCCGTCTTCTACTTTACAATGTGTAAGGCTTTTGTACCTGCCGGAAGCGCTTGCGTGTGTGTGGCAGGCGGCTTCTACGGCGCGGAAGTCGTTTCCAGTGGCGATGATGACCGCATCGATCCCGTTCATGATGCCCTTGTTGTGGGTAGTAGCACGGTAGGGTTCTGCATTTGCGATGTCGATCGCACGTTTGAATTTACGAGCAAAGTCTTCGCCGCTGACCCCTTCGCTGCCGAGCTGGTCTATGGGACAAGAAACAGAAGCGCGAACGATACAGTTTGGGGTGTAGTTGCTTAAAATGCGCATGACCACCTCGAGTTTAGTTGCGTCGATATGGGGGTGGTTTTGGGCAAAGGATTCGAGTTGTTTGGCCATCTCCTCGAGGTTGGAGTTGATGAAATTGGCCCCCATGGAGTCGCAGGTTTCAAACACCACTTCGAGCTGGTAATAGTCTGCGAGGTTGGCCGTTTTATCGACCAATTTTATCGAAGTGATCCCGCCTCCACGTGCCTCCATATTTGCGGTCAACGGTGCGGTGCGTTCACGCAACTCGCGTTCCAAGGAAGCAAAGTCGGAGAATAGCGGTGATGCATCGCCTTCGAACATGAAGTGGACGTGTCCTATTTTCTCCGTGCTGAGCACCTCTGTCTTGAAGCCTCCGCGTTCCAGCCAGTACCCAGCGCTCTTCGCTGCTGCTGCAACGACCGAACTTTCTTCGATGGCCATCGGTAAAGTGTAAAAGCGGCCGTTGATGTTGAAGTTTGGCGCCACACCGTAAGGCATGTAGTAGTTCGTCATGGTGTTCTCGATGAACTCGTCATGGCGTTTTTGAACCTCGGCATCTGCATGCCAGTAGGTGGAGAAAATTTCATGTGCTTCTTCGGGACGGGCAAAATTGGTGGAGGTTAACCACTCTAACTTTCCTTCTTTACTGAGCTTGGAAAATCCTTTGATGGGTTGGTTCATGGCAGCATTGTTTGAGTTGCAAAGGTAACGCCCAAGTGGATGGATTGTTCTGAACGCTCTTTAAAGCATCGTTATGCGGACATGGGCACGTCGATAAGGAGAATTCTGCTGCCTGGGGATGTTGCATGAAGTTGAAATTCTGATGCGTCCCAGATGCCCAGCGCGTCTCGTTTACCAAGCTCCTGACCTGCAACGTTGAAGCTGCCATCAATAACGAACGCGTATACCCCGTTATTGCTGCTTTTGATGCGGTAGGTTTCCTTGCCGCTTTCATCGAAGGTGCCCATGTGAAACCAGGTGTTTTGATGGATCCAAACTCCTGCATCATGAGCGCTCGGGCTGAGTACTTGGTGCAGCTTGTTGGTTTGATTTAGGTCGGGTAGGGGGATTTGGTCGTAACGAGGAGTCACGTCGCGCTGGTTAGGGAAAATCCAAATTTGAAGAAACTTTACGTCTTCTGAAGCACTAGCGTTGTATTCGCTGTGAAAGATTCCGGTCCCTGCACTCATCACTTGGATCTCACCTTCTTTAATCACGGCCTTGTTTCCCATGCTGTCCTCGTGCTCGAGGTTTCCTTCTAAGGGGATGGAAATGATTTCCATGTTGTCGTGCGGATGTTTGCCAAACCCTTTACCGGGTGCTACAGCATCGTCGTTAAGGACGCGCAGAAGTCCGAAGTTCATTTTTTGCGGGTTGTAATAGTTCGCGAAGCTGAAGCTGTGGTGGCTGTTGAGCCAGCCGTGATTGGCTGCTCCGCGGCTGTTTGCTGGGTGGTGTATCGTTTTCATGGGTCAAATATAGAATCGATTGTTGTTATAACAACGATGTGAGTTAAAAAAAGTTCAGTAGTGGGTGATTTTTCGAAAAACTACAGTTGTTTCAGGACTTCCAGGCCGATGGCTTTTTGTATTTGAGCGAGTTCTCGGGAGTACTTGCGCAATTCTTCTAGACGACGCTCCATTTCTGCTGCATTAATCGGGCGCTGGTTATCGGACACCTTGTTGAGGTGCTCTACCACGTTTTTCGCTTCGAACTTCATTCGATTCAGCAGTTTGTATTCGTCCTTTTTCAAAGGGTGCATGTGCTTGTGGATTGTGAATATGCTGGGACAAAAATCGGCCTTTAAGTGATAGCTTCGAACTTGGAGGTAGTTCTAGTTACTAACATTACTGCTCAAGAGTAGCTGTAAAAAACTGTTAAACAGGGTGTTGAGGGTGTTGTGGTGATTGTTCGATTGTGATGTATCTTCTGCCAATAATTCAACGGCAGGGGAATCTTCGGGTAAAGGTACTGGAAGGCTATTCAGTCTTAATCAAACCAATTTGGTCATGAAAAAATATTTGACACTGCTGCTTTGTGCCGCAATGACTTCCGTCTACGGGCAATCTTTTCCCTTCGATTTTGAATCTGCAACCGCTGGGATGCAAGGGTACGACGGTGCCACCTTTACGATAGAGACGAATCCGTCAGCTGCAGGTAATGCGAGTGCGAATGTCGGAAAGATCGTGAAGGTCAACGTAGGTGACCTTTGGGCAGGAGGAAAGATTGTAGGCCTTAGCTCGCTAGATTTTTCGAGTGCTGCGAGCAGCGTACTTTCCATGAAAGTGTATACTACTGAGCCTGTTGGGACAGTGATCAAAGTAAAGTTGGAAACACCGTATACCTCAGAGGTAGATGCGATAACTACGGTTAGTGGTGCTTGGGAAACGTTGACGTTTGATTTCGGTATTCCAGCACCTTCTGGAAGTGTGGATCTTGTGATCATGCCACAACCGCATACCCAAGGCGGTGGTACTACATTTTATGTAGATGATATTCAGCAGGTTGCGGGTGTTGTTGCTACGCCACGTACGGATCTGCCTATCACTTTTGAGTCTGGAACGAACACGAAGCATTTCTTCAGTTTCGAGAGTGCATCTTTTAAGAGCATTCCCAACCCAGATGTAAGTACGGGGAACATGAGTGCTAACGTAGGTCGTTTAGTGCGTCATTTAGGTGCACCTTTTGGAGGTAGTAAAATCACTTTTGCAAATAATCTAGATTTCGACAATCATCCGGTAGTGACCATGAAGGTTTGGACCTCCGCGCCAGTCGGTACAAATGTGACGTTGAAGTCTGAAAAGCCTTTTTGGGGCGAGGAACGTACCGCTCAAACGACGAAATCAGGCGAATGGGAAACTTTGTCGTTTGACTTCACCGGTGTTGTTGCAGACATGCCTACGCTGACTTTCCTTTTTGATTTTACGGCTGGAAGTACGAATGTGGGCGATGGTTCTGCGGCATCGACGTTTTATTTTGATGACGTAAAGTATTCAACCGTTCCATTATCAACGCCGGAGTTGGCGTTGTCCAGTTTTAGCGTGTATCCTAATCCAGCTTCTGATCAGTGGCTCATCTCTAATGCTGAGGTCGCTTTGTTTGAAGTTTCGATTCTGGATCTAAACGGTAAGCTTCTTGACCAATTTCAAGGCAGCAACTCCAAGGTATTGATCGACGCTTCGGCATATGCAGCAGGAACCTACCTTGCTAAGATTACCTCAGGTCAGGGAAGCCAATTTTTGAAATTGACTAAATTCTAAATTCTTAACTCGGATTTTAGTTTAAAAGCCCCATCAAAATGAATTTTTGGTGGGGCTTTTTTTATTTGATTTGTACCTGAAATTTAAAAAGTCTCCTAGAGGCATGCTGAGTCCCAAATCGCACCCCGCAGAGTCTGGAAACCAAATCCAGTTCTCCTATTTACTTTGAGATCGAAACTTTGTTTTGACGCAAACCTGAAGGTACTGAAAACACTGAGGTTTTAGAATTATACGTGATTTTAAACCTGCGTTCGGAATATTCCGAACAATACTAACGCGATCACTGGAGACGTAAATCAGATCAAAAGGAGCTTCATAGATGTATTTCAACAGTGCCAATGAATATCACGATATAGTCCTAAGGAGGGAATTGAACCTTCGGTTAAAAAAGCCTATATTTGACTAGCTATGTCAGTGCTATTGGGCGAAATGCCCTCCGCGGCCGATTGGGTTGCTTAGCGGGTTGACTTAGCGAAAAGAGTTCTCGTAAATTACTGATATTGAGCATATTGGAGAGTTGGGTTCAAAACCCTCTCTGTCCCCTAAATAGTACGACCCTGTTGGTGCGCCTTAAGCTATTTTCAAGAATACTTGTGTATTCGCTCAAACTTCTGATTACATGTTCTAAAATCAACATAACTCCAAAATCAACTAATGCAATATTTAATATCATTTTGAATTTGTTTTGATTCATTTTAATCAAAATGAGATCATACTCATTAGATTGTCCCCATAGGTAAATTCATGCTTTTACTCATTGCAACCATGTCCTGGCTAATCTTGGAATCAAGTACTTTGGCATAGTGCTGTGTAGTCTTAATGTTAGTGTGCCCTAACATCTTGCTTACAGATTCAATGGGTACGCCGTTTTGTAGAGTTACGGTAGTAGCAAAGGTGTGCCTGGCTACGTGAAAGGTGAGATTTTTATTAATCCTGCAAAGCATGGCAATCTCTTTTAAGTAACTATTGGTCCTTTGGTTGCTTAACAGGCTGAAGAGAGTCTCACCGGAGCCCACCTCATTCAGATTGAGGTGTTTTTGAATTATATCAATAGGGGTTTGAAGTAGGGGGATTTGTGAGCGAACCTTTGTTTTCTCGCGCAAAGTCTTTATCCACCAGATACCGTCTGGGGTTTGGAGAATCTCTTCCTTTTTTAGGTTTTTTACATCTATGTAAGCCAGTCCTGTATAGCAAGAGAACACAAACAGGTCTCTGATCAGATCAAGTCTTGGTAGGGGCATAGTAGTAGTTTGTAGTACATCTAATTCCTCTTTAGTTAGGAATGGCCGCTCAACGCTCTTAAAGGTGAGAGGGAAGTTGGTAAAAGGGTCTTTTGTGAGCCAATCACGTTGCATGCTCAACTTGGTAATTTTCTTGAGGTATTGCATGTTTTTGACTGCAGAGTTGTGCGCTTGAGGTACAGAATGAATTAGGTAATTGTAAAACTCCTCAATGTGTATTCCAGTAATTTTAGAGACAGGCAGGTCTGCACTTTTGTACTTAAGAATTAGAAATCGCACTAGGTGATTCTTAACGCAATTATGTTTCCTCCAGTAATTGTGTGAGATGGTTTTGCCTACCAGGAGCTTTAGTTCATCATTGTGCCTTTCCCAGACTTCAATGAACGTTTGGAGTTTGCCGTCGTTTTTACCCTGCATCAAGTTCAAAACACACTGGGCAGAGAAATGCTCTTCTGCTCTTTCTAGTTTAGAGAAGGCGGAATAGGCTTGTGAACGTAGCATCTCTAGATGCATGTTAATAGAGTGGGACTCTTCAAATCTGTGCTTGACTTCACCTCTGGTGTTGTTCCAGTGCTTTTTAGGTACACGACGTTGGACACTTTGGCGCGCTTGTACACCATTTAAGGTGATGCGCATCATGATTGGAGAACCGTCTTTGTTCTCTCTCTGGTTGCGGATGTAAAACAACACCCGGAATGACTTTTTGGTTGTTGGCATAACAACAAAATTTGGTGCCAGAGGTCCTGTTTTGACCCTGACATGTTATGCCCTCGTTTTGCGTGGGAAAGGTAAAAAGAAAACGTAATTCTCCAAACCTGTAATAGGCTGTAACAAAGAGTAAGTAAGGATTTGCGAAGATTTTAGAGCACAACTGGTAACCAGTTTTGAGTGGTTACCAGTTTGGTGCTTGAAACTTTACAGTTTGTTACTTTTTGTTACCGTAACCAAAACTGTCTGTTACAGCTCTTTACGCTGTTTTACAGGTAACTGCAAGAATTTGCAGTTTAGATTTGTGGTGATGGACGGAATCGAACCGCCGACACATGGATTTTCAATCCATTGCTCTACCAACTGAGCTACATCACCTCCGTAAGAGGACGGCAAATATACGCTTCTGATTGAATTGGAAAAACTCTTTTTTCAAAATTATCCAATGAGGCGGCTCTGCAAGACTGGTCTTGGGGATTTTGTGTGCTTTTAAGAATTGTTTATCAGCAGTTTAGAAGTTGCGAATGGATTTTATGAGAATTGATCATGTACGCTTAACTTGCGGCAGATGGAAAAGCGGGTAAAGTAGCACCGCACATCTTGATTCGCGTACGAAATGAACCGCACTACAAACTCTTCTTTACTCGTCTTTGATCAGGGAAACACCCTAGTGAAACTCGGCCTGTATGTGAACCATGTACTTCTCGAGCAGCGGCAGTTTGATACTTTAGCGATGAAAGACCTCGCTACTTATGTTGAGCACGTACAAACGTCTTATGAGGATTGTGGATTTTTTGGAATCTCGTCTGGAGACATAGAGGCATTGCCGGATGTTCTTCACAACGCTTGCGCAACTAGCGCTGATTTGTGCGGACCCTTAACCATGGCTTACAAAACACCAGATACCCTAGGGATGGACCGCTTGGCGATGGCCGCATCGGCTTATCTAGAGCACAAAGAGGATGTTCTTGTAGTGACTATGGGGACCTGTATTACCTATAATATTGTTAAAAACGGCGCTTTTATCGGGGGTGCCATTTCACCGGGATGGGCCATGCGGTACCGCGCCATGCATGCATTTACGGCCGGTTTACCACTTGCCCACTACCAAGAAACCACCCCGCTAGTAGGTACTGACACTGACGAGAGCCTTCGAGCTGGCGTGGATATTGCGATAGCACAAGAAGTGGACGGCATGATTAGGCAATATTGCAAAGTAAATGTTATTAAAAGTGTGGTCCTCTGTGGCGGAGATGCAAAACGCTTGTCTAAGCCCTTAAAAAACTACATATTTGCACCCGTTAATTATGAATTACACGCGCTCAAGCGATTACATGAATATATCGAAACTACAGGTCCGCTTTAACGTGCCCCTCAAGACTCTTTTTCTAGGAGCACTCTTATCGTTGGCACTCTCTTCTTTTGCGCAGACCAATTCTGTCAGCCCCCTTAGCATCGGTGGTTTGGGCGAAACTACCTTCGGCGTGACTCCCACCTTTTTAGGTTTAGGAGGTACCGGTATTGCCTACGCAGATCGCTACACGATCAACATGTTGAACCCTGCGGGGTATACAAATATGTACTACACCACCCTTGAGATGAGTGGCGCACATCGTTCGTTTCAGCACCGCATCGCAGCGGATGACGTGGATCAAACAAATTTCAACTCCTATTTCGACTACTTCGGCTTCGGCTTCAAATTCAACGAATGGGCGGCGGGTGCATTTTCTTTATCACCCTATGCGGCGAAAGGGTACAGCATCAGTGTCGCGGACAGTTCAGAGGACTTCGGAGTATATGAATACAGAAGTACCGGCACTGGCGGTTATGACCAATTCAAATTAGGCCTCGCAGCCGAACCTGTCAAATGGTTCTCGATCGGTGCAAACATGCGCTACGTTTTCGGTGAAGTCACACAAAGCAACAAGACCATCATTGCCGATAATTCCTTCCTATCGGTCAGCAAAACAAACAAGAGCGGGATCAGCGATTTCAGTTTTGATTTCGGGACACAGCTCAAAGGCGAGTTTGGGAAATACAAAGTGAACCTGGGTGCCGTCTATGCCTTAGGTGGAGCTATGAACGCCCGTCAAATCTCAACCCAATATTCCTTTATTAATAGTGGGATTGTCGAAACGCCTGTGGATACCTTGTTCTACAACCTCGCTGAAAACGGAACGATGCGCTTACCATCTTCATATGGAGTAGGGTTCAGCCTGGCCAAGACCGTCGAGAATGCACCGATCAACGCTTGGGATCTTGTTGCAGATTACCGCATCACCAACTTCAGTGAATACCGCGATTTTGTTCCCGAAGGAGGCAATGTCCCACCAGCAACCTTGACCAACTCGCAACGTTTGAGTGCCGGTTTTGTGTTCGTTCCGGCTTACACCTTCAAAGGTCTACGCAGATCGTCCAATTATTTGGCCATCGCACGTTACCGAATAGGTGCATTTACCGAGACAGGGCAGTACACTTGGGACAGCGATCCCTATACTTCGCGAGAGGTTTCGATGGGAATGAGTTTCCCGATCATCTACAGATCTTTGGCTCCTGGTGAACAAAAGGCAAGCTTTTTGAATATATCTATAGGACGAGGTCAGCGCTGGGACGGTGCGAGTACCTCGTTGCAAGAGGATTATTGGAATTTCAATCTTGGTATCACCTTGAATGACAAGTGGTTCCAACAATTTAAATACAGATAAAAACAACAATGATTATGAAACGAATTCTATTCGTTCTTGGCGCAGTCTTGATGACTGTTGGTGTTAACGCTCAAAGCAAATGGGGCGAAACTGCTGCAGATTCAGTAACCTGTTACGAGAACTACAACATTTTTGGCTCGTACTACCAGAGCAAAAACTACAGCGATGCCTTTGACTCTTGGTTAAAAGTCTACCAGGTGTGTCCGGCTGCTAAAAAGGCAACCTACATCTATGGTCCTAAAATCGTTGAGACTAAAATCAAAGCGACAGAAGATGCTGCAGCAAAGCAGGAGCTCGTAGATATTTTGGTCGGCTTATACGACAACAGATTGAAGTACTTCCCGGGTAAAGAAGGGTATGTACTTTCTGAGAAGGCGTCGAAATACATTAAATACAACAAAGACAGCGTCGAGCAGGCAGCTGTGTATTTTGAACAAGCTTATGCAGTGGCAGGTAAAGAGATGTCAGCAAGTCAGTTGAACGCCTATTTCCTAACGAACATTCGTTTGTTCAACATCACTAAAGATGTAGATGGATTGTTCTTGGTATACAACCGCGCGATCGAAGCCTTGGAGTACAATTCTCAAGAAGGCGCGAATACCGTAAGTATGTTGAGTGCGAAGGCGGACAGCGTTGAGTTGAGTTCAAAAGAGCAAAAGATGTTGGCTAGAAGTCAAAAATCGGTAGCGAACTTTGATAAAGTGCAGAGCAATATCGAAAAGGCACTTAGCCCATTGTTGACGTGTGAGAAGCTTGCTGTTATTTACAACGAAGAGAAATTTGAGGAGCACAAAGACGACACAGAGTGGTTGAAGCGTGCTGCGAAAATGCTTCAGAAAGAGCGTGAAGGTGAAGACGGTGAGATGACGAGCTGTACGGACAATCCAGTGTTCCTATTGATCGCGGAGCGTTTGTATGAATTGGAACCAAGTGCAAGTGCTGCTCGTTCGATGGCTAAACTAGGTGTTCGTAAGAACGACTGGGCGATGGCGAAGAAATACTACCTCGAGGCAGTTGCTCAGGAAGAAGATCTACGCAAGACGGCAGATGATTACATGGGCCTAGCTTATGTAAACAACAAAATGGGTGCTTTAAGCTCAGCAAAGAGCAACTGTTTGAAAGCGGGTCAGCTTCGTAAAGGATGGGGGAACCCGTACCTCTACCTTGCGACCATTTATGCGGATGCAGCAGGAACGTGTGGTGCGAATGCAGTAGAGAAAAATGCAGTGTACTGGGCAGCGATTAACAAGCTGAACTACGCACGTAGCATCGATCCGAACATTGCTAGCAAGGCGCAGAAACTCATCAACGCCTATAGCGCAGCAGTACCAGATAAAGGGGTTGCTTTCCAGCTAGGTTTTAAAGAAGGCGAGAAGATCGATATCGGTTGCTGGATCAACGAGACGGTTTCAGTGAAGTTCTACTAATCGTAACTTCATTCACCAACAACATATGTAAATCCCTGGGTACAGATGCGCCCGGGGATTTTTTTTAGCACTATTTTAGATACGTGAAACAACCTCGAAGGCGACATTTTTCATTTTTCAATACCCCACCTCGGCATCTGGTGCAGCGGTCCTTTTTTATCCTTCTCGCGGGTCTACTGGCCTCATGCTCGAACGAAGAAGCTGTTGTGGAAGAAGTGAATGCCCCTCTCAAGAGTTACCCGTTAAACGAACAGTTCGGTGCACGCATCACCTACAGCGATAGTGGACTTCAGGTGCTTGAGATTCAAAGTGGGATCGTGCAAGATTTCGGGAATCTAGATCCGTCGTATGTGTTTTTCGGTCGCGGCTTGCAAGTGAAATTTTACAACGGCGAAGCGCTCAGCTCTACCGTGCTTACAGCAGATACGGCTCGCCAGCTGAAGAAAGAAGACCTTTGGGCGATCGGCGGCAACGTCACTGTAACTAACGGCAAAGGAGAACGCATGCAAACAGAGCTGTTGTATTGGGACAAAGTGGAGGAGCGCCTCTACAGTGATGCTCCCGTTCAGATCATTACGGACGGTCAGCTGATCATGGGAAAAGGTTTCGAAGCCGATCAAGAATTTAATACCTACCGCCTGTTTAAAGTGCAGGGCGAAATAACCATAGACGATGAATAGAGCAATGCGATTTATAGAGCTTTTATGGCTCGGAGTAGCGGCGGTGAGTGCCGTAGAGATTTACGCCGCATGGGGAAATACCACCCGTACCCTTCAGTTCACCTTGTTTTTCGGTGCCGCGGTGTTCATGTACTTTTTGCGTAGACGATCCCGTTTACGCCAACTTAAAAAATAACCATTCGTCCGTGTCATTACTGGTACTCATAGCAATCGCCGTACTTTCTTCAGCTTTGTTTTCAGGCTTGGAGATGGCGTATCTCAGCATCAACAAACTCCACGTAGAGCTCGAACGTCAGAAAGGCGGTGTGGGGTACAAGGTGATGGGCTACCTGATGGATCGACCGGCAGCATTTATTGCAGCGATCCTCGTGGGAAACAATGTCGCCTTAGTCTTGTACGGGAATTACATGCACAAGATTTTGATGCCTGTATTTGAGGGCTGGTCAGCGCTGGAATACCTTGTGCTTTTGGTCGAAACGAGTATTTCCACAGTCATCATTTTGGTATTCGCGGAATTTTTACCCAAAACGTTGTTCCGTCAAAACGCGGAGGGCATCATGCGCTGGTTGAGCGTTCCTGCCTTTTTACTGTTTTGGATTCTTCGTTTACCCAGCGCTTTGATGCTGGGTCTAAGCCAATTTTTCTTGCGATACGTCTTCCGACTTGAACTCGAGGAAGAGCGCACGGTGCTCGGAAGGGTAGAGCTTGATCATTACGTGCGAGAGCGCGTTTCCAACACTTCCGAAGGTGCAGAGGATGTAGATCCAGAGCTCGAAATTTTCAAGAACGCACTCGAATTTCCGGAAACTAAAGCGCGCGAATTCATGATCCCGCGAACGGAGATTGAGGCGGTCGAAGTCAGTGAGGCGCCAGAACGTGTTCGTGAGCTTTTTATCGAAAACGGCTTTTCTAAGCTGCTGGTCTATGAAGAAAACATCGATAAGATTATCGGGTATGTACATGCTTTCGAGCTTTTTAAAAAGCCGGATAACTTGCAACGCGTGTTGCGCCCAGTGAGCTTTATCCCAGAAAGTATGCGTGCAGATGAAATATTGAACCTCTTCACCAAAGAAAAGCGCAATATCGCTGTGGTGCTGGACGAGCATGGCGGTACCAGCGGAATGATTACCCTGGAGGACGTGATCGAGGAGATTTTCGGCGAAATAGAGGATGAGCACGATGCTGAGGCCTTGCTTGAACGTAAAATCAAGGAGGGAGAATGGTTGTTTTCGGCCCGATTAGAAGTCAGTGACGTGAATGAAAAATGGGGCTTGGATTTACCCGAAAGCGACAATTACAACACCTTGGGCGGCTATATTTTAGACCTGTATCAGAGCCTTCCGGAGAAGGGCACAGTGGTGCGCAGCGCCGATTATTTGTTCGTGGTTCAGAAAACAAAGTCAAATAGGCTCGAAGAGGTGCTCGTAAAGGCCAATTAATTGGTCCAAAATCTTATATTCGCAAACTCATTACTTTAATTGCAGTAACATGGCAACAATCGAACGCATTAGACAGCGCTCAGGACTTTTGATCGTCGTAGTATTTGTAGCACTATTGGCTTTCTTGTTAGGAGATTTATTCCGCTCAGGTGGATCTAAGTTTTTTGGTGATCCCAACGTGATCGGAACCGTTAACGGAAGAGACGTGACCCGTCTTGAACTCAGCCAGGGAATGGAAGAGCTCAGAACAGGTAACCCTCAGCAGTACGGCAACGCGAGCAGCTTACAGCTCTCCAACTTTGTTTGGAGCACGATCGTAACAGACGAGGTTTTGTCCGCGGAGCTCAAAGCTTCTGACATGAACGTTAGCGAGCAAGAAATTTACTTTGACATCATCAACAACCCGAACATTCGTCAGAATTTCACGGGAGCGAATGGACAGTTCGATGACAACATGTTCAAGAGCTACATCGCTCAGATTCGTGAAAACAAAGACGTTACCGAGCAGAGTGCAGAGATGTGGTCGCAGTGGATCGCCTTTGAAAAAGCGGTGAGCGGACAGAGCAAGAACTTTAAATTCACAAATGCGATCGAGAAAGGCGTCTTCATGCCTTCAGCACTTGTTGAGGTAGAGTTGAACCGTTCGAACGCGCAACACCCTGCACAATACGTATATGTGCCTTACATCGACATCAACGAAGATGAGATCGAAGTGAGCGAAAGTGATGTGAAAGCATACTACAATAAAAACAAAGATGCATTCGAGCAAGAAGCAGCCCGGAACATCGAGTTCATAAATTTCCCATTGCAGCCGTCTGAAGCGGACCGCGAGGCGGTGCGTGCAGAATTGGCCACACTAGCTTTAGAGTGGTTCAGTGTTCAGGACGATTCAGTGTTTGTTAACTTGCACAGTGATGTTCGCTTTGTATCTCAATACTTTACTGAGGTGGAGCTTGTAGGTACAGGTTTGGATACACTTGTTGCTGGCCAAGATGTCGGTTATCAGAAAGGTCCTTTAGACCTCGGAAATGCATTCTCGGTGGTGAAACTAGTCGATAAGAAAGTACTAGCGGACAGTGTTCAGGCACGCCATATTTTGATTCCATTTGCTGGTGCTACCCGTGTAGACCCATCGGTGACGCGCTCTCCACAGGAAGCGAAAGATTTAGCGGATAGCCTGCTTACGGTCCTCAAAGCGGACCCAAGCGCGTTCGATGCACTCTCGCAAGAATTCTCAGGTGATGTAGTAGCGAAAGAAAAAGGCGGTGACCTCGGTTACTTTAAGCGCGGCATGATGGCGCGTCCATTCGAAAACTTCAGCTTCTTCGGTACGAAAGGAGATCTCGGAGTAGTACCTACGCAGTTTGGTTTCCACGTGATCGAAATTACCGATCAACAAGGCGCAAATGATGCGTACAAAGTAGGGCAGATCGTACGTGAGATTCTTCCTTCTGATGAAACTATTCAAGGGTTGTACGGCCAAGCATCTTCGTATGCGGCAGCTGCACAGAGTGCTGATGACTACCGTGCGCTTGCAAGCGAGCAAGGTCTTTTCTTGCGTCCTGCACGTAACCTAGGCCGTTTAGATGAGACTGTTCCAGGTTTGGGTGTTTCTCGCCGCGTAGTTCGCTGGGCTTGGGACGAGGAGCGCGAAGAAGGCAACATCGGTTTGTTAGAGAACGATGGCAAAGGATACGTTGTAGTTGTTTTAACTGACGTTCTTGAAGAAGGAACGACACCTTTTGAACTGGTTCGTTCACAGTGTGAGCAAGCGGCTAAGAAAGCTGCGAAGCAGGATCAAGTGGAAGAGCTCGTAGCTTCGGCTCTTTCGGGCGCAGGAAGCATCGCTGAGGTTGCTACAGCAATAGGTAAAGAAGTTCGTACGCTCAACTTCCGTGTCAACAACCAAAACATCGCTGGTGTAGGTAATGAGCCAGAAGTAGTAGGTGTAGTATGTGGCTTGGAAGCAGGTGAGCTTAGTGATGTGATCTTGGGTGAGAGTGGTGCATTTGTTGCCGTAACACAAGCGGTTCAACCAGCAACTCCTGTAGATTACAAGAACCAAGCACAATCTACACAACGCAGTTTGAGAAATTTGGTCAGTGTTCAAGCGTACAAAGCGCTCGAGGACAAATCAAGCGTTGAAGATAAACGATACATGATGTTCTAATCCCAGCAAGGACTAGGAATAAACTTTATACTAAAAGCCCCCTTGCGCAATGCGCAAGGGGGCTTTTTATATGCAGTGAATTAGGGTGGATTACGGCCAGAGTTTGGGTACTACTTTACAGGAGCTGGCTGTGGCTTAAGGGGATGGGTTTAGAGTCTGTTCCAGCGCTCTGCATCGAGCTTCACAAAGATGAAAAGGAGCAAGGTGAAGCCCCAAAGTGATGAGCCGCCGTAGCTAAAAAAGGGCAATGGTATGCCAATCGTAGGGACTAGACCGATGGTCATGCCGATGTTGATCAGCCAGTGCGTGAAGATGATGCTAGCTACACCGTAGCCGTACACCCGGGAAAAGGTGTCTTTTTGACGCTCGGCAAGCCAGAATAGGCGACCGATAAGTAGTGCGAAGGCGATCATGAGAAGCGTGGTGCCTAAAAAGCCCCACTCTTCGCCGATGGTGCAGAAGATGTAGTCGGTACTCTGTTCAGGGACGAAGTTCAGTTTGGTTTGTGTACCGTTTAAATAGCCTTTACCAGTCCAACCTCCGGAACCGATAGCGATGAGGGACTGTAGTGTGTTGTAGCCTGCGCCAGAAGGGTCGTCTTCCAACCCTAAAAGTACCTTAATACGAATCTGCTGGTGCGGTGCTAGGACATTATCCATGACACGACCTACGGCAAATACGATGGCAGAAGAGGTGAGCAGGGCGGCGGAATTGGCCAAAATGAATTTTGTTTTCTTCGGAAGCAAAAGGAACGCGAGTAGTGCGAGAGCGCCGAGGATGAGGAGTGCAGTTTTGAGTTCTAAAATGAGACCAGCGATTGCAAGGATGACCATGATCAGCGCCGTTCCGATGTAGTATCCGGGCATGCCCTCCCGGTAAAGCACTAATATGAGACTCAAATACACCAGTGTGGAGCCTAGATCCGGCTGGATGCCGACGAGTAAACCGGGCGTGAAAATGATTGCCAGACCGATGATGCGGTCCCACCATTTTTTGAAACTCTTTCTAGGCAATGAAGCGTAATAGGCCAGCATAAGCGTCGTGGCAAATTTCCCTATTTCTGAAGGTTGTAAACTGAAGCCACCTAGCCCGAACCAGCTTCGTGCACCACCAATTTTTTTACCAATAAACAACACCAGCACTAGCAATACCACGCTCAGCGCGTACCAAAGGGGTGCGAAATTTGTCCAGAGTTTGAAATTGGACAGAAAAACTGCAGCGATGATCAGTACACTACCGGCGATCCAAAGACCTTGCTTTCCGTACCCCTGGGTGAGGTCAAACAAGCTGCTCGAGTTTTCATCGAACACCGCTGCGTAAATGCTCAGCCAGCCCCACAATACGAGGAAGGCATAGAGGCCTACGGTCAACCAGTCGACTTTGAGTTTGTTTCTATGTATTCTGCCGTACGCCATCTTAGAAATTTGCCTGATATGTGCTGTCCTCACCGTAAATAGCAAGGTGTTGCATGCGGTACTCCTCGTGCAAGTCGCCTTTGATCATTCGTTCTTCCATCTTTGGACGTGTGATGGTATCGGTCAGATAATATTCCGTCATTAAACTGGCGATAGGAGCTGCCCAGCGCGATCCCCAGTACCCGTTTTCAATCACTACAGCGATGGCGATTTTTGGGTCGTCCTTTGGGGCGAAGCTTACAAAAATACTGTGGTCTTGCCCGTGTGGATTTTCTGCCGTCCCTGTTTTTCCGCATTGGCTGATGTGCTCCAGGCGCGCACCGCGTGCCGTTCCAGATTCGAATACTTCGTGCATTCCGTCTACTACAACGCCAAAGTGTCGCGGGTCGATCGTGGTGTGCTTGGGCGTAGTGAAGTTAGAGTCGATGGGCAGGCCTTTGATCTCTTTGACAACGTGTGGTGTGAAGTAGTAGCCTCTATTTGCGATGGCCGCGGTCATATTTGCGAGTTGGATCGGTGTAGCTACGAGCTCTCCTTGGCCGATACCGTTGGATACTGAAGTGGCGCCTTTCCACCCAGAATACCCTAAAAACCGGTCGTAGTACGCAGCGTCAGGGATATTCCCTTTCCGGCCTGTAGGCAAGTCATTGCCTAAGAATTTTCCAAGTCCGAAGCTTTTAACGTGGTTGCTCCAGCGGTCGAGTCCTTCGTGGGAGTTTCCCGATTTATCGACCGTTTTTTGATAGACCGTACAGAAGTAGTTGTTGCAGCTTTCCGAGATGGCCGTTTTCAGGCGCATCGGACCGCCTTTACAGTGACAAGCTACGTGCAGAGCGCCGAAATGAAATCCGTGACGACAGGTCATAACGGTGTTTGGGGTGATGATGCCTTCTTGAAGTCCGATCAAGGCATTCACCAGTTTGAATGGCGATCCGGGAGGATATTCAGCAAGGATACCGCGGTCAAAAAGCGGTTTGTTGATGCTGTCGTAGTACATCTCCGTGTAATTCTTACTCCGAACGCGTCCCACTAGGGTGTTTGGGTCATAGTCAGGGGCTGAGATCATGGCAAGGATTTCTCCCGTTGCCGGCTCTATGGCGACGATGGAGCCTCGTTTTCCACTCATCAGAAGTTCTCCGTACAGCTGAAGGTCGATGTCGATGCTGGCTGTCATGTCTTGGCCAGGTACGGGAAATTCGTCATGCTCTCCGTCTTTCCAAACGCCCAATTTCCTATTGCGGTGGTCCACCGTGTAATAGCGTTTCCCGTGGGTGCCCTTTAGGATGGACTCGTAGCTTTTGTCGATCCCGCTTTTACCGACCAAATCGCCTTGGCTGTAAGTCGGGTTACTGCGAATGAATTCCGTATTTACTTCCCCGATGAAGCCCACAACATTCGCGGCACCGGGGTGGGGATAGTTACGAAGTATCCGTTTTTGGGGGTAGAAACCTGGGTATTTCGCCAGTTCCGTGTTGATCTTAGCGTAGAAGTTTTTAGGCAGCATTTTCATAAACATGCTGCTGCGGTAGTAACTGTATTTTTTCGCTTTGACCAATTTCGCTTTGATCTCCTCCACCGAAATTTCTAAAAGTTCACTCAGCGCTGTGGTGTCAAAATCTTTTACGAGGTAGGGGCTGACCATCAAATCATAGGTAGGGCTATTGCCGATGATCAGTTTTCCATTGCGATCGTACACATACCCACGTGGGGCATAGAGTTTTTCGCTTGCAGTGGCGTTGCGTTCTGCCTTGCCGGCATAATCTTCATTTACGATTTGCACATAGAACAGACGGACGCACAACAGGAGTGTGGTTGCGATCAGTGCAATATAGAAGAAAGAGTTACGCTGCATATCTTTTGGAGAAAAGTAAGTGACCGATGACCAAAAGCAGGGTGGTGAGTAGCGTGGAGATGACGATGCGCAAAGCAAGGTGGCTCAGGTGAGAGAAGCCGTAGTTCTCTAAGGTGAACAGTACGGCGTGGTGGACGAGGATGAGGATGAGGGACTGCGAAATAAAATTGGCCAAAGGCAAGTGGATGAGGCCTTCGTCAGATTTTCCATCCTTGAATCCGTACAGTAGGTTTTCTATGCTCGGTTTGAACCATACCAGAACTAAGGTGGCGATCGTGTGTGCTCCGCCGCTGCTCTCTAAGCTGTCCATCATGCTTCCCAATACAAAGGCGTAGAGGAGGTATTTCGTTTTAGAGGTGTTGAACGGCAAGACCAAAATGCCCCACATATAGATGTACGGATTTCCATAGGCGGTGAGCGGCAAATCATGGAGGAATGCGAACTGCAACGCGTAGGCGGCGATGACTATAAGTATATTTTTTAGTTCTTTCATTTAGTTGCAGTGTGTAGCGTGTCGATGGCCTCGGGTTGATAGAAACGACAGACATAGACCCAGTTCAAATCTTCAAACGGCGTGCTGAGTTCGACCTCGGCCTTCCAGGTAAGGTCTTCCTTATTTTGGCTTACAGAACGCACAGTGCCGGCGAGTGAAGGTGGGGCTACCACGGCGCGCGTGTAACTGTAAACAGAATCTCCGACGGTAGGTTTGTTTTCACGCTGGATGTCAGTGAGTATTGCTGTACCTGCCGTTCCTTCCCAATGCAGTTCACCGAGTCCTTTACCCGGAATGCGCGCGCCGATCCCGCCTTTAGTGTGGAGTAAAGGAGTCACGTATGCGTAGGAGCTGCTGACCTCAGAAACAATGCCGACCCACCCTGAGGGAGCGATGATTCCGGCACCTTCAGAGATGCCATTTTTGCGGCCTGCGTCGATGACGATGTAGTTGTTGCGTTTTCGGGAGGTGAACTCAATCACCTTGGCAGGGAGGTAGGTGTAGCCGTCCACTTGGGTGAAGTCTGGATATGCATTGCGGTATTGTCCAGCGCGCAGTGCAGCATTCTCTCGAGCCAATTCTTGGTTGATCTCATCGAGGCGCCAGTAACTTTTCCATCCGGAGACGGCATCTAAAAATTGGGCAGAGACACCCGTGCCAGCGGTATTGATAACGTGTGAAGCAGCAGGATTCTTCGTGTTGTGACGAACCACAGCGATAGCCAGGAGCGCCAGGAACAACAAAAGCGTACGATACTTTGAAAGAAAAAGTACCAATTGCTGCATAGCGACTTATTTAGCGTTCAAGAATCGTCTTGAAGTGTTCGATGTTTTTAAGTACAATCCCCGTTCCGCGAACTACCGCACGAAGTGGATCTTCCGCAACGTATACAGGAAGGTCTGTTTTCGCTGAAATACGCTTGTCCAGCCCACGCAGCATAGAACCGCCGCCTGCAAGGTAAATTCCCGAATTATAGATGTCCGCTGCCAATTCCGGCGGCGTATTACTCAACGCTTCCATGACCGCATCCTCTACACGAGTGATACTTTTTTCTAGTGCACGAGCCACCTCACTGTACGTCACCTGAACCTGCTTCGGTTTACCCGTCAACAAATCGCGTCCCTGAACAGAGAACGGTTCTGGTTCATCTTCAAGCTCTTCAAGCGCCGCTCCGACCGCAATTTTGATGTTTTCAGCCGTACGCTCTCCGACAAAAAGATTGTGTTGAGCGCGCATGTACATCGCAATGTCATTTGTAAACACGTCACCGGCCACTTTAATACTCTTGTCACAGACGATACCGCCCATTGCAAGTACGGCGATCTCTGTAGTACCGCCACCGATGTCGATGATCATGTTGCCTTTCGGCTCCAACACATTCACCCCGATCCCAACGGCAGCAGCCATAGGTTCGTGGATGAGGTAAACTTCTTTCGCATTGGCATGTTCTGCGCTGTCCTTTACGGCGCGCTTTTCTACTTCTGTAATTCCAGAAGGGATACAGATGACCATGCGAAGGCTGGGTGGGAAAAGACGCTTTTGGAATTCAGGAATGCTTTTGATCAGCTCACGAATCATGTGCTCGGAGGCTTCGAAATCTGCAATAACGCCATCCTTAAGCGGACGAACGGTTTTGATGTTTTCGTGCGTTTTACCGTGCATTTGACGCGCTTCCTTACCCACGGCAATCACTTGCCCGGTGCGTCTGTCCTTAGCGACAATAGATGGTGAATCTACCACCACTTTGTCTTTATATGTGATTAGCGTATTGGCCGTACCGAGGTCAATCGCTATATCTTCTGTCATGAAACTTAACCAACCCATGCCGTCAAGGTACTAAAAATTAGTGTTTGAAGTGACGGATACCTGTAGTAACCATCGTCATTTTATTTGCATCACAATACGCGATGCTTTCCTTGTCGCGGATCGAGCCACCTGGCTGAATGACGCAAGTGATTCCTGCTAGGTCTGCGATCTCTACACAGTCCGGGAACGGGAAGAAGGCATCGGATGCCATGGCAGCTCCTGAGAGGTCGAAATCAAAGCGTTTTGCTTTATCGATCGCCTGGTTAAGAGCGTCCACACGTGAAGTTTGACCTGTACCAGATCCGAGCAACTGTCCGCCCTTTGCGAGAACTATCGTATTACTCTTGGTATGCTTACACACTTTCGCAGCGAAAATCAAATCTTGCACCTGTTCTTCAGTAGGCGCTAATGCGGTTACTGTAGTCATGTCATCAGCCGTTTCCGTCTTCGCATCTTTCGCTTGAACGAGGGTTCCGTTGAGGACCGTACGCACATTGTAGGCAGGTACTTCGTACTCTTTCAAAAGTAGAAGAACACGGTTTTTCTTGGTCTTTAGTATCTCAAGCGCATCTGCATCGTAAGAAGGAGCGATGAGCACCTCAAAGAACAAGCCGTTCATCTTCTCTGCGGTCGCTTTGTCCACAGGACGGTTGGCAGCGATCACACCTCCGAAGGCGCTCACTGGGTCACCTGCAAGTGCATCGTCCCAGGCTTGAACTAACGTAGGGCGAGAAGCGAGACCACAAGCGTTGTTGTGCTTGATGATGGCGATTGTCGTTTCTTCGAACTCACGAATGAGATTTACCGTAGCGTCTATGTCCAAGAGGTTGTTGTAGCTCAACGCTTTTCCATGGATTTGCTCCAAAGCATCGTCTAGGTTGCCGAAAAATGCGGCCTCTTGATGTGGGTTTTCGCCGTAGCGTAAACCTTGTTTCGTGCGGTTGGATAGTTTTAAATCCAATGAATCTCCTGCGAAGTAGCGGTAAATCGCTGTATCATAGTTACTGCTCTCGTCGAATGCTTCAAGGGCATATCTGCGGCGTACCTCGAGTGATGCACCTTCTTCCGTTCCCAAAACCTCTAAAGCATCTGCATACTGGTTCATGTTCGAGATGATCCAGCAGTCTTTAAAGTTCTTTGCAGCGGCGCGAATCAAAGAGATGCCACCAATGTCAATTTTTTCAATAATATCCTGTTCCGGAGCCCCAGAAGCCACAGTAGCTTCAAACGGGTATAAATCCACGATTACAAGATCGAAATACGGGATTTCAAACTCACTCATCTGCGCCCCGTCACTTTCGTTTTCACGACGTGCCAGAATACCTCCAAATACTTTCGGGTGCAAAGTCTTAACGCGACCTCCTAAGATCGAAGGGTACGATGTTAAGTCCTCTACGCGCTCGACGTCGATGCCGCGATCCTCGATAAAGGCTTGCGTTCCTCCTGTAGAGTAAATAGTGGTGCCCATCTTGTTTAGAGCGTCAACAATAGGTCCTAGACCGTCTTTGTGAAAAACCGAAATAAGTGCGTTTTGAATGCGCATGAAGGGAGTGTTTTTGATGTGCTAATTGATAAGTTGCAAAAGTAGTTATTTCGGTGCCGTTTAAATGTAATTAATCACCTAAATTTGAGAGAAACCTCCTGACCCGTGATACTAGTTTTACGCCTCCTCAAAGAAAGTTTAGTTTTTGCGATTATTTCGCTCACCGTCAATAAGTTAAGGACATTTTTGTCGTTGCTTGGTATCACTATTGGGATTTTTGCCATTATCCTGGTGTACAGCATTGTGGATTCTTTAGAGAAGAATATTCGCGACAGTGTGAGCCAGCTTGGAGATAATGTGGTTTATGTTCAGAAATGGCCTTGGGGCGGTGGTGGAGAGTATGCGTGGTGGAAGTATTTGAACCGTCCGGTGCCGCTTTCGAAAGAGGCTGATCTGCTTCGTAAAAGGAGCCAATTTGCCCAAAACATTGCTTTTGGTAGCTCTGTAGGACGTGCTGCCGTGAAGAGAAACGGAAATGAAGCACAGGGCATTGAGGTGCTGGGTGTGACCTATGAATACAATCAGATTTGGGATTTTGAATTGGCCGAAGGGCGCTATTTTACGGAAACAGAGATGGGCGGTGGAAAGCCGTTCTGTATCGTCGGGGCAAATATTGCCGAGGGTTTGTTTGCTCCAGGTGAGAGTCCGTTGGGTCAGAAAATCACCATACGCGGCCAAAAGCTGGTCGTGATCGGCGTGTTTGAAAAAGTAGGAGAAAGTTTGGTCGGGCAGAGCTATGACAAGCAGGTCGTTGTGCCGTTCAAATTTGTTCGGACCGTAGTGAATACGGACCGCAACGACGGAAATATGATCATGGTCAGTGCTAAGCCTGGAGTGGATTTGCGCCAGCTTAAAGACGAACTTACAGGGATCTTACGCTCGATCCGGAGATTGCGTCCAGGTGCCGATGACGACTTCTCTTTGAATGATCCATCGCTGATCTCTAACCAGCTCGACAGTTTGTTCGGCGTGCTGGGTTTGGTGGGCACCGTGATCGGTGGTTTTTCGATCCTCGTGGGCGGGTTTGGTATTGCAAACATCATGTTTGTGAGTGTACGCGAGCGCACGAATGAGATCGGTATTCAGAAAGCTTTGGGCGCTAAAAACTTTGTTGTTTTGGTCCAATTCCTCACTGAAAGCATTGTGCTCTGTCTAGTAGGTGGTGCTGCAGGTCTCCTGATGGTCTGGGGCGGCGCATTTGCGGCAGCCAAAATCTTTGAGTTCGATATATTCCTCTCTTCTCAGAACATCATTGTCGGCTTGGGCTTGAGTGCCCTGATCGGTTTGATCTCTGGATTCATCCCAGCTTGGATGGCCTCACGACTGAATCCTGTGGACGCTATTCGTATGCAAGCTTAGCATTGTTTTTAGAGCAGTTCGGCGACGAATGCACACACTTTCTCGAGCAATTCGTGGTCTTCTGGAGTGAAAGGATCGCTCTGATGGGAGTCAATGTCGATTTGTCCGATGAGTTTTTTTCCTTGGAACATCGGTACTACAATCTCGCTTTTTGTAGCCAATGAGCAGGCCAGGTAGTTGTCTTGCGCATGAACGTCGGGAACTTCGAACGTTTCGCCAGAGAGGGCAACTTGGCCACAAATCCCTCTGCCGTATGGGATGGACGTGTGGTCCGTTTTTTCACCAACATAGGCACCTACTTCGAGCTGTTTCTTTTCGTCGTTCATGAAATAGAACCCGGTCCAATTGTAATGGCTGACCTCCGCATCGAGCCACTCCACGATGGCTTGCTGCAGTTCAAAACCGCGTAAATGTTCGAAATTCGAAAGTGCTGCTATTAAACTTGTTAAGGCGTTATTTGTCATTACTGTGTTCTTGTTGATAGAAATGCACTATAAATGAGTAAGCGTAGCACGGTTATTGCTATTCAAGTGCGAAATTAGCAAGTGCATTGCATTTTGCATATGTGAACTTAACCCAAAAACTTCTATGAGAAAAGTTTTACTCTCAGCGATGTTCGCTTTGGCTAGCACTTTTTCGTTCGGTCAATCTTATGCCAACGAAAACTTGAGCCTTCAAGCATGTCAAGAGGATACTATTGTATTCGGATTTGATATCGCATCGGCCTTTAACCTAGGCAACCAATTCCAAGTTGAAATCAGCGATGCCTCCGGAAATTTCGGCGGCTCCTTCGTGAGTGTCGCACCACTTTTCGCCTATGGCGTGTCCACAGGGAATGAGATCGATGTTTTGATCCCCGCTACACTCACTCAAGGCGTGTATAGTTTCCGTGTAGTTTCATCGGATCCTCCACGCGTGAGTGATACGATCCCCAATGTGATCATCGGAGCGAACCCGCAAACCAACATGACGGCCTACAACTGGTGGGACAAGGACGGTTTTATCACTTTTTGTAAAGGGGACACCGCGCTCTTAGTAGCAAACAAGGCTCCGGCTGGACAAAGCTACACGTACCAATGGTTAGACAATGGTGGTGTCATGGGTGGCGAGACGAACGATACGCTGTTCGTTTCAAAATCGGGCACGTATTCCGTAGAGGTCAACTCAAATCTTTGTGATGCGACTTCGAACGATACGATCATGAATGAATACCAGGTGCCGACGCAAATCTTTGCCAACTTTACTTCCGGCATCAATTTTATTGGTCAGGATTCCATCCAAATGTGTGAAGGAACCGTTGCGACCCTAGAGCACTTCGCTTTTGCTTCACCAGGAATCAACGGCTATTCGTACCAATGGTTGAAAAACGACAGTATTAACGTCTTAGGAGATACAGTGATCTATCCGCTGATCGGTGACACCTTAGTTACCTTAGATGTTGATACCACGGGTGTTTGGTGGTTGCAAGTCACTTCGGACCCAGGAGGTTGTGTAGATACTTCACTGATCTTTAATGTGTTTGTAGATACGATTCCTTCTACGACCGTGATCAATCAGCCATGGCCGGGTCAAGCGCTGCCTACGAATACACTTTGTTTGACGGATTCTACATTGCTTACAGCGATGGATACCGTATTGTATGACAGCTGGGAATACCAGTGGCAGATTGCCTACCCAAGCGGATCGGGCAGCTGGTTGAATCTTCCAAACGATACACTTCCTTGGTTGACCGTCGATACTTCGATCGTTGCAGATACCGCGGACTACCGCCTGTTCATGCGCAATGAAACTTGTGAGTTCATTTCGAATGAAACCACTGTGAATTTTGTGTCCTTCCCGACGCTGAACATCTTACCAGGTGATTCTTTAGGCCTTTGTGTCTATGACAGCTTACTAGTTTCCTTACAGTCCAATGCGTTGAACTTTGCATGGAACGGTGGACTATTTGTAGGTAAGCAAAACTTCCTAAGTGTGCCTGGTCAATATGTGATTGAGGCGTTTGGAATCAATCAATGTCGCACTGTAGATACATTAGATGTATACAACTATACACTTGTTGCGACGGCTTCAGCTTCTCCACAGGTGATCAGCCCGGGAGAGTCTACGACGTTGAGTTCAAATGGCGGTGTGAGCTACTACTGGTTCGCAGATTCGCCTTCGAGCTATAGCAACCAGCTCGGTGAGAGCACGCTAGCACTTCCAACAGAAGATACGACGACCTACTTTATTGAGGTCGAGGACATCAACGGCTGTACAGATACGGCAAGTGTGATGGTGTATGTTCAAGAGCAAGATTCGGCAACGATTTATGCAGCGACCTACGGCAACATCCAGAATGTGATTACGCCAAACAGTGACGGTATGAATGATGTGCTTGATCTAAGTTCAGTAACGGCGGGTGATGATTGTTCATTCAAGGTGTATACTCGCTGGGGTACGCCGGTGTATGAGCAAGACATTTACACAAACAATTGGGGCGGAACCACAGACGGTGGAGCGCAGTTAGAAGACGGCACTTATTACTTCGTGCTTAGTTTCGATAACGTGATTCGCGTGAAAGGTCCGGTAACCATACTAAACAACTTCTAAGCATGAAAAAGTCACTATTATTAGCAGCGCTACTGTTCGGAAGTTGGGCGGCAAACGCACAGCAATTGCCACTGGTTTCGAACTATTTAAATACTGCATACCTGTTCAATCCTGCATTTAGCGGCATTGAAGGGAAAACAGAAATCACCGTATTGAACCGTCGTCAGTGGACCAACATTGAAGGTGCACCTGAGACCCAATTCATGGCGTTTAACGGCAACCAAAACGATCTGAAGTTCGGATACAGCGGTTATGCCTTCAACGATGTAACCGATATCGTTTCTCGCAGTGGATTCTATGGATCGTATGCGTGGCACGTGAAATTTACGGATGAGAACAGCCTCAGCTTAGGTATGGGTGCTGGGTATGTGAACAACACCATCAACGTCGGTGGAATTCGGGTACAAGACGAGATGGATCCAGTGTTGTTCCGTCAGCTCAATAGCGGAAAATTTGATCTGAACTTTGGTTTTAACCTTCGCTTTGGTGACTTCAGCTTTGGTGCTGCAGTACCGAATCTACTCGCTCCGGCAGTAGACTTCAGCGACAATTTCAACAGCCCGTTCGCCTACCAATACCAGCGTCACTATGTGGTGAATACGCAGTACGATGTGGAAATGCAAAAAGGCCTTATGACACTGAGCCCTTATGTTACGGTTCGTGCAAACGAAGTGACCATTCCACAGGTGGATGCCGGTTTGATGTTCAACCATAAGGAGTACTTCTTTATCGGTGCAGCTTACCGCTCTTCTTATGCGGTTACCGGGAATGCAGGTGTGCATCTGACAGAAAACCTATCGTTAGGCTATGCATACGATTTCTCCTTGAATACCTACGGGTTCGCACTTGGAAATTCGCACGAGTTCATGTTGCGTTACACGTTCGGTGAGAGCAAGAAGGACAAGCGTCTAGAGAATGAAATTAAGAAGCTCAAAGACCGTCAGCGTCGTCAGAGTGGTGATCTTGAGGATCTACTGAACGACCGTATGGATGAGTTGAAAGATGAATTGGAAGCGCAATCTAAAGAGTTGATCAACGCCGAGAAGGAGTCGATGAAACAAGAGATTTCTGAGGCAGCATCGAAAGCAGCTTCTGAGGCGGCTTCTGAGGCAGCGAGCAATAACGCGATGAACCCACAGAATGGCATGAACACAGGCGGTCAGCAGAACCTACAGAACGGTACTGCGAACACTGCAGGTGGTCAAAACATGGGCGGTTCAAATGCTGCTCAAGGACAGAACACGTATCCACAAACGCCAGCTACAGGGTCGGTAAACAGCAACATTAAAGGTTATGATCCGAACCAGTACGCTGGTAACGTTCAGGCCGGCTCGCAAGGGTACTATGTAACTGCTGGGGTATTCGGTTCAAGAAACAACGCAGTGAAATTGCAGAACAGACTACGTTCGCAAGGTGTAGGGGCAGATGTGTTCCAAGATCCGAACAACAGCATGTACTATGTATTCTTGTTGAAGTTCAGGAACTACCAAGCGGCACAACAAGCGCGCGAAACAGGCTTTAACGGTCAGTACGGCGGTAAGCTTTGGATCAAAGTGCTGTAAAGACGCTAGATCATCATTAAACAAAAGCCCCCCTGAGATGAAGTTCTCAGGGGGCTTTTTTTGTGGAATTAAAAAGGGTAGATCAGCGAATCCGAGCGATGTTTATTCGCCTTCTTTGGGCGCCGTAGGGAAGATGAGGTCCGGATTCTTAGAAGCTTCTTCTGCGAGTCGACCGCCTTTTAAAATGCGCTCTGCTTGCTGCATGTGGCGTGCGATGTGCGGAATGATCAGCTCAAGAGCGGTGATGCTTTCGAGTTTGAGTACCGGGATAAGACTTGTGATTTTCGTACGTCGCAATTCTGGGCTTACCGGTAAAATGCGGACTATTTTCTCGAGCTGATCGAGGTCCGAAATGAAGTTTTCCATCACTTTTTGCGGGGCAATCTTTAAATCGCTGTTAGTGAGTCGACGCGGCTGTACGCGTTTCGGCGACTTCATGCGTGATGAAGTGTTCGGGCCCATCACTTGGCGCAGTTTCCCCGCGATCCAGGAAAGTTTTAGGGTGGTACTCGTTGCAGCGTTTTCGGTTCTGCACACGGTGGTAAGTTGCGGAAGGTAATGCTCGGCAGTGTTGTTCAGGTGCTCAATACATTCTATCGCCGACCATAGCTCGCCTTCTGGAATGAACAAGAGCTCCTGGTCTTCGAGATAATAAAAGAGCCGCTGAAAGTCCTCGCGCGCTTGTTGAATTTCTTGAAGTCTACTTTCGATGTACTGTTCTACGGTGCATTTCATAGCGTTGCGGTATTCATTTCAGTAATGGAAGAGAAGATGTAGTATACTTGGTCTAAAGCGGTTATGTCTGCGGCGACAAAAGTGAGTTTCTCGCCTTTTTGTTTCACCTGAACCTGGCGCGGATTCCGTTGCAAATAGCTCAGTACGCTGGAGAAAATAGGCAGCTGGTAATAGTCGCTGTTATTTTCCGCGGCAAAGTGTCCGATGAGTTTTCCGCTCTTAATGATGAGCTTGGTGAAGCCTATGTGGCGCGCAGCCCATTTGATGCGAACACTGTGCAATAGGGTTTGTACCGGCTGTGGAATAGGTCCGAATCGATCTTCGAGTTCTAAGGCGAAGAATTGCAACTCCTCCTCCGTGGTGAGCTCGCCGAGTCGCTGGTAGAGTTTCAGGCGCTCTTCGATGTTGTTGACATAATGGTCCGGAATCATGAGCTCGAGGTCGGTGTCGATCTGAACGTCATCCACATAGTCTGAGCCTAAGGTTTTCTCTTTCTTCTCGTACAAGTCCTTGAATTCGTTCTCTTTCAATTCCTTGACGGTTTCTGCCAATATTTTCTGGTAGGTGTCGAAGCCCATGTCCGAAATGAATCCGCTCTGTTCGCCGCCTAACATGTCTCCTGCTCCGCGTATCTCGAGGTCTTTCATGGCAATTTTGAATCCAGAGCCGAGGTCTGTGAATTGTTCCAAAGCACGCAGTCTTTTCCTTGCCTCTTCAGTCAGTGTAGAGACCGGTGGAGTGACCAGCTTACAGAAGGCCTTGACGTTTGAGCGTCCTACACGACCGCGCATCTGGTGCAGATCGGACATGCCGAAGTGGTTCGCGTTATTTATGATGATGGTGTTCGCGTTTGGAACGTCCAGTCCACTTTCTATGATGGAAGTCGCTACTAAGACGTCGTATTTACCGTCCATAAAGTCGAGCATTACTTTTTCGAGCTTTTTACCGTCCATCTGTCCGTGTCCGATGGCGATCCGAGCATCCGGCACCAAGCGCTGGACCATGCCGGCGACTTCTTGAATGTTGCTGACGCGGTTGTTGATGAAAAATACTTGTCCACCGCGCTGAATTTCATAGCTGATCGAATCTCGGATGGTTTCTTCGTGAAAGCCGATGAGCTCGGTTTCGATCGGTTGACGGTTGGGTGGCGGTGTGGTCATAACGCTTAGGTCACGCGCGGCCATCAAGGAGAATTGTAAGGTACGGGGAATAGGAGTTGCCGTGAGGGTAAGTGTGTCCACGTTCACTTTTAGTGTCTTGATCTTGTCCTTAACTCCAACGCCGAATTTTTGCTCTTCATCGACGATCAGTAGACCAAGGTCCTTGTATTCCACGGTCTTGCTCACGAGTTTGTGCGTACCGATCAAAATGTCAATCTTTCCTTCGGCCAATTTTTTTAAGGTGTCGCGTTGCTGTCCAGCACTGCGGAACCTGTTGATGTAATCTACCGTCACCGGGAATCCTTCGAGGCGTTGACTAAAGGTTTTGAAGTGCTGAAACGCGAGGACAGTAGTGGGTACTAAAATAGCCACCTGTTTGCCGTTAGCTACGGCCTTGAAAGCGGCACGAATGGCAATTTCTGTTTTACCGAAACCTACGTCGCCACAGATTAGACGGTCCATCGGCATGGCGCTTTCCATGTCTTTTTTGACAGCTTCGGTAGCGCTTACTTGGTCCGGGGTATCCTCGTATAAAAAACTTGCCTCAAGCTCGTGCTGCAAATACCCGTCCGGGGCGCAGGCAAAACCGATCGCCTCCTTGCGCTTCGCATAGAGCTGGATTAGGTCAAACGCAATCTTCTTAACCTTCGCTTTGGTCTTCTTTTTCAACGTCTGCCACTGCGCGCTTCCAAGCTTATGTAGAGAAGGCGCCGTGCCGTCTTTTCCGTTGTATTTCGAGATTTTATGCAGCGAATGAATGCTTACATACAGGATATCATTATCTCTATAGACCAATTTTATTGCCTCCTGCACCGTGCCATTGTTGTCCACCTTTTGGAGTCCTCCGAACTTTCCAACCCCATGATCCACGTGCGTCACATAGTCGCCGAATTCGAGGGAGTTGAGTTGTTCTAAAGTGATGGCTTGCTTTTTCTGCGCACCATTTTTGATGTTGAAACGCTGGTAGCGATCGAAGATTTGGTGGTCGGTGTAGACAAAGATTCCGGTGTCGCGGTCCTCAAATCCTTCATGCAGCGCGACTTGTGTAGTTGCATAGTTGGGGTGCAGCTGCAGGTCCTCGAAGATGGCATGGAAACGGCCGATCTGTTTGGGGTTGGAGCACATTAAAATGGTAGAGATGCCGCTCTTTTCTGCATTCAGTAGCGTTTGTGCGAGCAGTGGGAAATCCTTGTTGAACGCGCGCTGAGGTAGAGCGTTGCTCTCCAGTGTGGTGGAGTTCCATTCCGCTCTGCCGTACTCCACACGCATGTATTCCATCAGGTTTCTGCGCAGGGCGTCTCCGGATAGGAACAATTCCGCTGGGGTGGCGCGCTTTAGAGTGGGAGCGAGTTCACTGTAGGCTTCATCGGCGAGCTCCATGAGTCGGTCCAAGCCGCTGATCAGTAGCGAAGGGCTGTCGATCCAAACCGTAGTGTCTTTCGGTAGGTAGGATAAAAAGGAAGCGCGGGATTCCAAGAACGTCTTGTTTTCAACGTTTGGTACGATGCTCATTTTTGTGGCCTTACCGATGGTGCGCTGGTTTTCGATGTCAAAATAGCGGATGCTCTCGACTTCGTCATCGAAAAACTCGACGCGGTAGGGGTGGTCTTTTGAGAAGGAGAAGATGTCGACGATGCCTCCGCGCACAGAGAATTGGCCTGGGGAGGTAACGAAATCTACCCGTTCGAACTGGTATTCAAACAGGGTTTCATTTAAAAAGTCAAGTGTGATTTTTTCACCGAGATTAAGTTTCAGGGTGTTGGTTTCCAGTTCTTTGCGTGTGACTACTTTTTCGAACAGCGCCTCCGTGTAGGTAATGACTAATGGGGCGCGGCGGCGCGAGCTCAAATGATTCAGTACCTCTGCGCGTAGCAAGACATTTGCGTTGTCCGTTTGCTCCATCTGATAAGGACGGCGGTAGGACGCAGGGTAAAAGTAGCAAGGCGTTTTACCCAACAACTTTTCGAGGTCGTTTTGCAAGTAGGCGGCTTCCTCTTTGCTCGAAGCGATCAAAAGCTGAGCGCTGGAGGTTTTGAGGTAGGTGGCTGCAGCTAAAACGGCAGTATGAGAGCCCCCGGCAGTGGCAAATCCTATTGCAGGTTTTGCACCGGTATCAAGCGCTTGTGAAAGCTGTTGCGTTAAGGGGTGATTTTCGTAGTGAGTTAATAAATCCGCCAGTTCCAATCTTAGTCTTCGTATTCGCGTAAAAACGCATGGGCAGTTTCCACCATCGATGGAGAGCCGATGAAGAAGGGAACTCGCTCGTGCAATTCGCTCGGTTGAAGTTCCATGATTCGTCGCTTACCGTCGGTGGCAGTACCGCCTGCTTGTTCAACAATAAAGGCGAGTGGGTTGCACTCGTACAGGAGTCTTAACTTTCCTTTTGGGGCCATTGTTCCCGTGGGGTAAAGATAAATCCCTCCTTTGATAAGATTGCGATGAAAATCAGAAACTAACGAGCCGATGTAGCGCGAAGTATAGGGACGTCCAGATGCTGCGTCGTACTCCTGGCAGTATTTGATGTATTTCTTGACGCCCTCGGGAAAGTGCACATAGTTTCCTTCGTTCACACTGTAGATTTTTCCCGGATCTGGGATTTGCATGTTGGCGTGGGAAAGACAGAAGACGCCGATGCTCGGATCTAAGGTGAATCCGTTCACGCCCGTTCCTGTGGTGTACACGAGCATGGTGGAGGAACCGTAGACGACATAGCCTGCGGCGACTTGCTTATCGCCGGGCTGGAGGAAATCTTCTGAGGTGACTGGGGTGCCTTGAGGGGTAACTCTACGGAAGATGGAGAAGATGGTTCCCACACTGACGTTGACGTCGATATTGCTCGAGCCGTCGAGCGGATCCATCAAAACGACATATTTCGCGTTGGAGTGGATCTCGTCGTCAAAAGCCACAAAGCGTTCTTCTTCTTCGGATGCGACACCACACACTTCTCCCATGCTGCGGAGTGCACGCATGAAGGTGTCGTTTGCGATGACGTCTAGTTTTTGTTGTGCTTCGCCTTGAATGTTGTCCTTGCCCATCGCGCCGAGAATGTCGGCGAGTCCTGCCTTGTTGATTTCGCGGTTAACGACTTTCGCGGCAAGTCGGATGGAGGTGAGGAGGTGGCTGAGCTCGCCCGTTGCAAACGGAACGTCTTTTTGGTTTTCGACGATGAACTCGCCGAGGGTGGTTGGTTGTACCATGGTAAATGGTTTGTGGTTCTTGATAGGTGAGTGCAAGTTACACTTATTTAGAGGCAATGCGAATTTCAAAAGAGTACCTTTGCACCTATGAGGCATAATGGACAAGTACGCGCTAAAAAACACTTGGGGCAGCACTTTTTAACGGATGAAAGTATTGCAGAACGCATCGCAAATGTGGTCCCTTTTGAAGGTGTAGCGAAAGTTTTAGAGATCGGTCCTGGGATGGGCGTGATGACGAAATATTTGATGGCAATGCCCGAGGTTGAAACTTGGGTGGTGGAGATTGATGATGAGAGTGTCAGTTATCTCAAAGCCAATTATAATAAGCTCAGTGCGCGCATCATTGAAGAGGATTTTCTTCGCTGGAACCCTTCCGCCGTGTTTGGTGTTGAGCCGTTCGCGTTGATCGGAAATTTCCCGTACAACATTTCCTCACAGATCGTTTTTAAAGTCCTCGAATCGCGCGATCAAATCCCGCTTTTTGGCGGGATGTTTCAGAAGGAGGTCGCTCAGCGTTTATGTGCGGGTCCGGGCAGTAAGGTCTATGGAATTTTGTCCGTGTTGTGTCAGGCCTATTATGAGCTGACGTATGATTTTACCGTGCCGCCGACTGTGTTTAACCCGCCGCCAAAGGTGGAGAGTGGTGTGATGCATATGGTACGCCGCACCGAGGAGCCCGGGATTTCGTACAAGTTGTTGAAGCGCGGCGTGAAGGCTGCTTTCGGGCAACGAAGAAAGACCCTGCGCAATGCGTTGAAAGTCCTTAACTTGCCAGAAAGTTTCGAACATCCGTTGCTGAGTCAACGTGCGGAACAGTTGAGTTATCAGGAGTTTGTAGAACTGCTAAACGCCATTGAAGATGGGAGAGTTGAGCATTAGAGCACGTATAGTTACTGCACTTTCGACGGTTTCGGAGGAAGAGTTTGCGGTGGTTTTGGAAGGCATACACCCTGCGGATATCGCCGAGGTGCTGGAGAGTTTTGAACAGGAGGAGCGCGAGCTGTTTTTTGAGAAGCTCGATCCAGAATTGGCGGCAGATATTCTGGTGGAGTTTGATGAGGAGGAGCGCACGGAAATGGTGGCGACGTATTCCTCGGAGGAGATTGCACAAGAGCTTGTTGTGAATATGGACTCTGATGATGCGGCCGATATGCTTTCTGAGCTGTCGGATGAGCTGACCCAGGAGGTCCTTTCCCAAGTTGAAGATATCGAGCAGGCGAAGAAAATTGCCCAGCTGCTGACCCATGAAGAGGATACCGCTGGTGCGCTGATGGCCACTGAGCTGGTGCAGGTTCGTGAAGAATTGACCGCCCTGCGCTGTGTTGCGGCGATGCGTACCCAAGCAGAACATATCGATACCGTACACGCCGTGTATGTGGTGAATCACAATGATATTTTGGTCGGAACCTTGTCGCTGAAAAAGCTATTGACGGCGAAGCGTACGGATCTTATTTCCGAACTCTACCGTCCGATCGAGCACACGGTGCTTTCGACTACGCCCGCTGAGGATGTGGCCAACATGATGCAGAAATATGATCTTTTTGCCTTGCCAGTGGTGAATGCTGCAGGTGAGCTTCTAGGTCGGATTACCTTGGATGATGTCGTGGATTTCATTCGTGAAGAGGCGGAGCGCGATTACCAGCTCGCTTCGGGTTTGACCGACGAGGTTGAAAGTGACGATAGCGTATACCAGGTGACGCGCGCGCGCATTCCTTGGCTACTGATCGGTTTGTTTGGCGGTTTGATCGTTGCATTGATCATCGGTAAAAACGAAGAAGATATTAAGCTCGTTCCGGCACTGGCGTTCTTCATGCCGCTGATCGCAGCGATGGCGGGAAACGTCGGGGTACAATCTTCAGCGATTGTGGTGCAGGCACTCGCGAGCGATCGCAAGGCGCAGCACGTCGGGAAGAAACTCGTCAAAGAATTGTCTGTAGGTCTGTTTAATGGACTCATCCTTTCTACGGTGATGTATGGCGCAGGTCTGCTTTTAGGTTACAACCAGCTGATCACGCTCACCGTCTCCATTTCGCTGCTTACCGTGATCGTTTTTGCCTCGCTTTTTGGCACGTTCATCCCGCTCATGTTGAATCGGTTTAAAGTCGATGCGGCGTTAGCAACCGGACCGTTTATTACCACGGCGAATGATGTGATCGGTTTGATCATCTACTTTCAGATCGGCCGCGTTATCATAGGCTATTAATCTTTATGGAGTATGGCGATTACTGGTGTTAAGGCGTTACTCTTGGATGATACGCATCCGCTGTTGGAGGCCGATCTCGCTGCGGCAGGAATGGATCTTGTTTGTGATTTTACCACGCCACTTGCCGAATTTCCACTAGACTATTTCGAAGCTGAGGTGCTCGTGATTCGTTCGCGCATGCCCGTGGATGCCCCTTTTTTACAGCGCTTTCCGAAACTTCGCGTTATCGGGCGTTTAGGTGCGGGTTTAGAAAATATCGATTTAGAACAAGCCCAATTGCAAGGGGTCACTTGTTTGCGTGTTCCCGAAGGCAATGCACGCGCTGTGGCAGAACATGCGCTGGGTATGCTGCTCTCGTTGTTGAATCATTTGCCGCGGGTACAGCGTGAGATTTCACAAGGACAGTGGTTGCGCGCGCCGAACAAGGGTAGGGAGCTGCAGTCGTTAAAAGTCGGTATCATCGGTTATGGAGTGATGGGCGGCGAATTTGCCCGTTTGCTTGACGCGATGGGGGTCCAAGTGCTGGCCCACGACAAATACAAAACGGATTACGCCGAAGGAAATGTCCGGGAAGTCACCCTAGCGCAGTTGCAAGCAGAGGCGGATGTGGTTAGTGTGCACCTGCCACTCACAGCGGAAACACAGTATTACGCGGATGCGGACTTTTTCCAAAGTTTTGCGCGCTCTATTCACTTTATCAATACAGCTCGAGGTCCGATCACTAAGACGGCAGATTTGCTCGATGCGTTAACGGATGGCAAGGTTTTGAGCGCTTCATTGGATGTGCTCGAATATGAGAAAGCCAGTTTCACGAGTTTGTTTGAAGCGGAATTACCGGCGGTACTGCGCGCGCTTTTGGAGCGTGATGATGTGCTGCTTAGTCCCCATATCGCGGGATGGACCAAAGAGAGTTTCGAGAAGATGGGACGTGGCTTGGCGGCGAAAATTATTGCTGCGCTGTAGTTTGATATACCCACTGCACCGTGTCGGGTGTACGTTGTTCCAACAAGATAGATTTCCCAGCGGTTTGCGCCGCTTCATCGGCAGCGCTGTAGTGTCGTACGGTCAGTAGTGCCGTGTTTTCTGTGAGTTCAACATCAAAAGTTTCGGCCAATTCTGTCAATACCCGTGGCAGTATGATGGGGTCGTGGTTCACGCAGAACAGCGCTTTAGTTGCGGTGTTGCGCATGAGATTTACGACGACGCCTTGAGCGGCAAAGAGCTGGTACACGGCGCTGAGGTGGTGCTCGGCGATAAAGGCGAGGTCTTTGGTGCTGAGCTGGAGTAGGGCTTGTTGTTTTTTGAGAATGAAATTGGCCACTTCTGGAACAGGACGTGGGACATCGCTGATCGTGGTTCCGGTCGCTTCGGGGTCGACAAAACCCTTGATGTGCAGCGGAATGGATTTCTTTTGCAGCGGTTGAATGGTCTTGGGGTGGATGATCGAAGCGCCGTAAAAGGCGAGCTCTATGGCTTCACCGAAAGGCAATACATCTATTTTGGTCGTGTCCTGGAAGGTTTTTGGGTCGCCGTTAAGCATACCGGGAACGTCTTTCCAGATGGTGAGGCTGTCGGCACCTAAGCAGTAGGCAAATACGGCTCCGGTGTAGTCGGATCCTTCGCGACCTAGGGTGGTTGGTCGGCCCTGAGGGTCGGCGCCGATAAAGCCCTGGACCATATTCACTTTGCCCTTATCGATGTGGGTGCTGATGGCTTGCGCGGTACGGTCCCACTTGACGGTTGCACGGCGGAATTGGTCGTCGGTGTGAACCAGAGTGCGCGTGTCTTGCCAAACGGTAGGGGTATATTGAGCGACGTAGCTGGCGATGATTTTCGTAGACATCAGTTCGCCGTGGTGAACGATATAGTCGTATTGCTCGCTGTAGCTTGGTTCTCTGCGCGATAATGATGCGCGGAGTCCTGTGAAAAGTGTTTCCAAGTCCTCGATGAGCGCTGCGGGCGGCACTTCAAACAGGTCTTTGATGATGTCAAAGTGAAAGTCACGGATTTCGGCGATGGCACGAGTAGCTTCTTCTGTGGCTCCGCGGCTCCATGCGCTAACGATTCCTTCAAAAGCGTTGGTCATTTTGCCCATGGCACTTACCACAACGACCATGGGACGCTGCGAGAAACGTGCGATGATGGCGGCCACGTTGCGCACACTAGCAGCATCTTTAACGGATGCGCCTCCGAATTTAAAAACTAGCGGTGTGCTCATAAAAAGCGCTGTATTTGCTCTTGCGTTAACTTACCTAGATGCCACTCTGGGTCCAAGTTTGCGTTGTAGGTTTTGTAGAAATTGATCGCGGGTTCATTCCATTCGAGTACCGTCCATTCCATGCGTCCAGCTTTTCTTTCAGCGGCGGCTTTGACAACGCGATCGAACAGCAATCTGCCGATACCGCTCCCACGATGGGCCGGCTGTACGTACAAGTCTTCGAGGTGCACAGTGGGGCCTTTCCAGGTGCTGTAACGCTCGTAAAAAAGTGCCATTCCGACGATGGATTTCGCCTCTGAATCTTCTGCTACGAAACACGTAAATCTGTGCTGATCAAAACCGTGGCGTTCTAGGTCTTCTGTGCTGATGACCACCGCGTCGGGTTCCTTCTCATACACGGCAAGCTCTGTGATGAGACCATGCACTGCCTTCATGTCCGTGCGCTCGGCACTTCGAATGTGAATCATACCTGCTAATTTAGAACAAACTCCTCGCTCGCCTTTACTTCCTCTTGGAAAAGATCGAGCGCTACAATACCGCGGGTCAAGTCTTCTATGGTTTCGCGCTCACGAATCAGGTGGGCCTGGCCGTGCATGACAAGTACCTCGGCAGGACGCACTCGACTGTTGTAGTTTGAGGCCATTGTGGAACAGTAGGCGCCGGCATTGTGGAAGGCGAGGACATCGCCGCGGCGCACTTCTGATAGCTGGCGGTCGTAGCCGAAGGTGTCGGTTTCACAGATATAGCCGACGATGGTGTAGAGGCGGTTTTCGCCCTCGGGGTTCGAGATGTTTTCGATGTGGTGGTAGGCGTCGTAGAGCATCGGTCGAGGGAAATGGTTGAATCCGCTATCGACTTGGGCAAAGACGGTGGAGGGGGTGGTTTTGGTGCTGTTTACGGTCGTCAATAATGCGCCTGCTTCACTTACGAGGAATTTTCCGGGTTCGAAGATCAGCTGCAAGTCGCGGCCGTATTCGAGGCAGAACACTTTGAATCGGGCACTCATCGTGGCGCCGAATGCTTCGATGTCGGTGGTGCGTTCGTGTGGTTTGTAGCCAATTTTAAATCCTGAACCAAAGTCGATGTAGGTCAGCTCCTTGAAATCGTGTGCTACCTCGAGCAGCAAATTTGCCCCGCGCATGAATGAAGCAATGTCGATAATGTCGCTCCCGGTGTGCATGTGTAGGCCGTGAACGTGCAAGCCCATGTGGTCGACGATGCGGTGCAAGTGGCGCATTTGATGGATGGAGATGCCAAATTTTGAATCGATATGACCGACTGAAATTTTCGCGTTCCCACCAGCCATGATGTGCGGATTGATACGCACACAGATGGGGATGCTGTTGCCAAATTCATTCGCAAATTCCTCTAAGGTTTCCAGGTTGTCGATATTGATGTGTACCCCGATCTCGACTGCTGCACGTATCTCGCCCATGCCCACTCCGTTTGGGGTAAACAGGATTTCATCGGGCGTAAATCCTGCTTGCAAACCGAGGTGAATTTCGCCCAGGCTGACCGCATCTAATCCAGCGCCTTCCGCCTTGAGCAAGCGAAGAATGTTCAGGTTGTTGAGCGCTTTACACGCAAAGTGGATGCCTACATTTAAATCGTCGTCAAAAGCGCCAGAGATTCGTCGGTACTGCTGCTGGATGGTAGCTGCATCGTATACGTAGAGTGGGCTGCCGAATTCTTCGACCCAGTCCGTTGCTTGGTTCAGTGGAAATGTTGTCATGGTGCAATAAAGCGTTTAACGCGTGGATTTCACCGACAAAATTAGCGGGGCTCGAGGCGTGCTTGCGGTTTTTGAGTCAATTCAGTCTAATAAATAACAGAACGTTAAATATTAAACACTCTGCAGTTCGTCGCTTAATGGATGTTGTCCGTAGGCAGGTATTGCACTTCGGTGTGTTCGGCGAGGAGCAAAAGGAGCTCACCCGCGCACTCAGAGAATGGCGGGTGTTGGCTCAATTCGTCGGCCACCCTTTGACGTAAAAAATGCTCGGGAGCCATGGATGTGCTGTTTTAGCTGCGCAGTACTAGTGCATCTGCTTTGATGGTTTCGACCACACTCGGATCCAATAGTGTCGAAGTGTCGCCAAGAGAACTAGTATCACCTTCTGCTACTTTTCTTAAAATTCTACGCATGATTTTCCCAGAGCGCGTTTTTGGCAAACCTGGTACAATCTGAATGACATCTGGCTTCGCGATAGGGCCAATCTCAGCCACTAGGGTGCTGATGATCTCCTTGCGAACTGCCGCGGGGTCGTGGTCGCCGCCTTCTAAAATCACGTAGGCATAGATGCCTTGTCCTTTGATGTCGTGTGGGTAGCCTACAACGGCACTTTCAGTAACAACGCTCGAAGCATTGATGGCATTTTCAATCTCTGCTGTTCCGAAGCGGTGTCCACTCACGTTAATCACGTCGTCCACGCGACCGATGATGCGGTACATTCCGTCTTCTCTGCGTGCTCCGTCACCGGTAAAGTAGTAGCCGTCGTAGTTGCTGAAGTACACGTTCTTGCAACGTTCGTGATCGCCGTAGGTGGTACGCAGCATCGATGGCCACGGGTGCTTAACGCATAAATAGCCTTCTACGCCGTCGCCTTGGATCTCTTGTCCTTCGTTGTCGAGAAGTACGGGCTGGATTCCTGGGAGGGGCAGTCCAGCGAAGGTTGCGCGTTGTGGGCTGTGTCCACCGAGGCCTGAAATCATGATGCCGCCGGTTTCGGTCTGCCACCAAGTATCGACGATCGGGCAACGTCCGTGACCGACTTTTTCATGGTACCAGTTCCATGCTTCCGCATTGATCGGTTCACCTACCGAACCGATGACTTTGAGGTCGGCAAGGTTGGCACGTTCTACGAATTCATCGCCACAGGCCATGAGCGCACGGATGGCGGTTGGTGCGGTATAGAATTGGTTTACATTATACTTATCACACACGTCCCAGAAACGACCCGCATCCGGGAACGTCGGCACGCCTTCGAACATCAGGGTAGTCGCACCGTTCAAGAGCGGTCCGTAAATGATGTAACTGTGGCCGGTGATCCAACCCACATCTGCTGTACACCAGTACACATCGCCGCGCTCGTACTGGAATACATTTTTAAAGCTGTAACCCGCGTACACCATGTAGCCGCCACAGGTATGCACGACCCCTTTTGGCTTCCCGGTAGATCCAGAAGTGTAGAGGATAAAGAGCAGGTCTTCCGCTTGCATCTCGGTAGCCGGGCAGTCTGTGCTGACGTCCTTAGAAATTTCGTCGTAGAACACGTCGCGTCCTTCGATCATCTCAACTTCGCGGTGATCGCGGCGTACAACCACTACAGTGTCTACGCTCGTACACTGCTCTAGTGCTGCGTCAACGGTGGTTTTTACAGGAAGGGCTTTTGCGCCGCGGTACATGCCGTCTGAAGTTAATACCGCAACACATGCGCTATCGTTGATGCGGTCTGCGAGTGCACTCGAAGAGAATCCAGCGAACACCACAGAGTGTACTGCGCCGATACGTGCACAGGCAAGTACTCCGATCGTGAGTTCTGGAACCATCGGCATGTAGATGGCCACACGGTCGCCTTTTTTCACGCCGCGAGCCTTCAATACGTTCGCAAAGCGACACACCTCGGCGTGCAATTCGCGGTAGGTCATGCGTACCTCTTGTTCTTTCGGGTCGTTTGGTTCCCACAGCAGCGCGATGTCGCCGCCGTGCTCGGGCAAATGACGGTCGAGACAATTCTCAGTGATGTTTAGTGTACCGCCGTCGAACCAGCGAATCTTCGGCTCGTCAAAGTTCCATTCGAGGGTCTTGTTCCACGGTTTTTGCCAGTGGAAATTTTGTGCGATGCCGTCCCAAAATGCACTAGGGTTATCGACCGAAGCTTGGTAGGCTTCTTGGTATTTTTCAAAGCTGTCTAAATTGTAAAAACTCATCATCCAGGTGTTTTTGTGTTATGTATGTTGTTGTAAAGTCTGTTCAATCTCTTGAAGAATGCTCGGGTCATCCACAGTGCTCGGAACGGTGTAAGCGGCCCCATCCGCTATGGCGCGCAGCGTTTTACGTAGAATTTTCCCAGAGCGGGTTTTGGGCAAGCGTTGCACGGGAACAACGTGTTTTACGCTAGCAATAGCGCCGATCTCTTTGCGAATGGCAGCCTTGAGGTTAGGCACCAATTCTGCCACGTCCTCATGATCGTTATTCAACACTACGAGCGCCATCGGGACTTGGCCCTTGAGGTCACAGTGCACGCCGAAACATGCACATTCTGCGATGTTTTTGTCGGCGGCAATCACTTCTTCCATTTCTGCGGTACTGAGGCGGTGATTGCCGCCGACAAAAA